>WNFR01000738.1_pt1 | contig 66109 bp, 63 predicted proteins | sample 5400221 | NCBI WGS metagenome assembly WNFR01 (sample SAMN13153357, study PRJNA577476) | soil metagenome | isolation source: 40 cm soil under Madrone tree | place: USA:California | collected 2016-06-14
TTCCAGCCGCCGGCACGTGCCGGCAGGCCTCAAGCTCTTCGTCGAACTCGTGCGGGAACTGCGGCCGCTGGGCTTCTAAAGCGCCCAGGCCGCACCGTCCGGCCGATCGTTGAATTTCCCTCATCGGCTCATGGACCCGAAGCCGTCTCCCCCCGGCCTCCGATCGGGCCTATCTTGGCTGCCAACGGGATCGAGCTGACAAACGTTCAAGTAGGTCATCTCGGTCCACTGAAACGATCACGGTAAGTCTTGAGGCCGTCAGATGAATGTCTTAGCTGATTCTAAGCCCCATTGGGTTTCTTCCCGCGCTGCCGCATGGGGCGCGGTCTTGGCCATGACCTTGTGCGTTTCGGCGCTGATCGCCTCGGAGTTCATGCCCGTCAGCCTTCTCACCCCCATCGCATCTGACCTTCACCTGACTGAAGGCCAGGCCGGCCAAGCCATTTCGATTTCCGGCTTCTTTGCTGTCTTGACGAGTCTCCTCGTCTCCGGGCTCACAAGACGAATCGACCGCCGCTCGGTGTTGCTCGGCTTGACGCTACTCATGGTCGCATCCGGTGCCATCGTGGCGCTCGCCGATGTTACGGCGAAGAGTCGGTGTCGGTCGCCTTGGAGGAGATCAGCGCACGCGATTGGGCCGAGAAGGTCTACACGCCCGACATCCTCGGCAACGCCGAGAAGCTCTACAAGAAGCCTGGCTACGACCGCGCCTCGCTCCCATGAAGTTATTTTGAACCGAGGATAAGAACGTGAGTGCATTGCAGGAACCATCGTTTATCAACAAAGTCGCCCTCGTTACCGGCGCGGCCTCCGGCATGGGCCTTGTGACCGCCCAAGTGTTTGCAGAAGCCGGCGCCGCGGTGGTGCTGGCCGACGTGAACGAAGAAGCTGCGCAGGCCGCGGCTGCGGATTTCGCGGCCTCCGGCCATCGGGCGATGGCCGTTCATTGCAACGTGGCGGATGAGGATGAGGTGGCCGCGATGGTTGATGAAACCATTCGCGAGTTCGGGCGATTGGATGCCGCGTTCAACAACGCCGGAGTACAAAGTCCTGCCGTTTAAACTGCGGACGCAAGCGGCGAGGAGTTTGACCGCGTGATTGCGATCAATCTGCGCGGGGTCTGGAATTGCATGAAATACGAGCTGCGTCAAATGCGCACGCAAGGCAGCGGAGCGATCGTTAACTGTTCATCGATCGGCGGATTGATCGGTTTGCCGGGACGAGCGGTGTATCACGCCGCCAAGCACGGAGTGATCGGGCTTACCAAGAGCGCGGCGCTGGAGTATGCCTCCCGCGGCATCAGTATCAACGCGGTGTGCCCAGGAACCATCGACACGCCCATGGTCTCGGCCATGCTGGCCAAAGAGGCCGACGCGATGAAGGAAATCTTGCGAGACCAGCCCATTGGGCGGCTGGGTCGGCCAGAGGAGATCGCAGTGAGTGGCACCGGGCGGATGCGCAACATTATCGAGGAGATGAAACATGCGAGGAGCTGTTCTTTATGGTCCGCGGGATATCCGCTTCGAGGAGCGTGATACGCCCAGGATTACTCAACCGACGGATGCCGTTGTTAGACTCTCCGCCACCTCCGTGTGCGGGTCGGATCTGTGGCCCTACCGCGGTATTCAGGCGATATCTGCGCCGACGCCGATGGGGCACGAGTACTGCGGCATTGTCGAGGACGTCGGCCGTAGCGTAACCAAGATCAAGCCAGGCCAGTTTGTCATCGGCTCGTTCTTTGCCTCCGACAATACCTGCCCCGTCTGTCAATTCGGCTACCAATCGTCCTGCCAACACCGCGAATTTGTCGGCGGCGCGCAGGCCCCGGTGATGCGGGTGCCGCTCGCGGACGGTACGCTCGTCGCCACGACGGATGTTCCTACGAAGGATCTCATTCCGAGCTTCCAGGCGGTCTCCGATGTCATGGGCACGGGGTGGTTCGCGGCCGATGCCGCAAATGTCAAGCCCGGCTCGACCGTCGTGGTGGTCGGTGACGGCGCGGTCGGTCTGTTGGCTGTGCTCTCCGCTAAACAGATGGGCGCGGAACGCATCATTGCCATGAGTCGGCATGAGACGCGGCAGAAAATCGCCCGCGAGTTCGGGGCGACCGACATAGTCGCCGAGAGAGGGGATGCGGGTGTCGCTCGTATCATGGAGCTGACGCGTGGTGTCGGCGCGGACTCGGTGCTGGAATGCGTCGGTACGCAGGAGTCAATGGCGCAGGCCATCCGTTGCACGCGCCGCGGAGGCTATCTGAGCTACGTCGGCGTACCGCATGGAGTCGAGCTCAAGGGCGAGGACTTGTTCTTTGCCCATGTCCACCTACACGGCGGTCCGGCTCCCGTGCGCCGCTACTTGCCGAAGCTCATCGACTTGGTGTGGAGTGGGAATATCAACCCCGGCAAAGTCTTCGACCTCACGTTACCGCTGGATCAGGTCGCGGAAGGCTACCTGGCGATGGACGAGCGCCGCGCCATCAAGGCGCTCTTGCAGCCGTAACGGAGATCTCACCATGAACACATGGTCGCAGGACACGCTGCGCAAGATCGCAGAAGCCGATGACTTACGCATCGCCTCGTTCCGTGAGGATGGCGAGACCAATGGAACACCCACCTGGATCTGGTCGGCGGCGGTCGATGATGCGCTTTACGTACGCGGCTACCACGGCAAACGATCTCGATGGTACCAAGCAGCGGTCAGCCAGAAATTGGGACGGATTATTGCTGCTGGCATGACCCTCGAGGTTAGCTTCGAATCAATCGAGGGACCCATCAACGACCGCATCGACGACGCGTATCGAGGACGACGCGTATCGAGCAGAGTACGGCGCCTCTTCGTATCTCGACCCAATGATCAGTGCGCGTGCCTGCGCCGCAACCGTCCGGATCTGGCCGCGCAAAAACATCTCTGCCTGACCGAGCGCCCCGCTTGCTCAGCGAGCCCGTAGTCAACCGATACGCCGCAACTCGCTTCTCTTGAGCGACGGGTCGACGCCCGCTGCGAGCAATTGCCGGGCCGCCCGATGTCGCGACTGCGCGCGAGCGAGCGGCACGTCCGGGTAGGTACCAAGAGCAAGCGTCTTCCGCTTCCCGCTATACCGGTAGCAATAGCCCCAGTATTGGCCGCCCTTCGGCATAACCAGCAAATAGAGATTACGGCCAAACGAGACCTTTCGTGGATAGCGCACTCCGCCGGGCCGAGACGTCCCCATGGGTCATTCCAGCCCAGCAAGTACGGCAAAAAGCGCCGCTTGGCGGCGATAGATCCCAATGCGTATCGATCGATCTTTGCCTACCATCGCCACGAAGCCTTTGGCCGATGCAAGCATCGCTCCGTCGATCAGATGAAACGCCCGTAATCATTATAGATATCAGGGTTGTCAACTTGCCCTGGGTAAGGATGCGGGAACCCATCGGCTCCCAATGGCGAGCAACTTGCGTTTCGGAAGCGACTTTGCAAACCAAACGAAGTCCAACGGACCTGATCGGCCTGATTTCACTTCGTATAGGTTTCCGCGGGCATCGACGAAATCGATTTCATGCTCCTTTGATGCCCAATACCAGATAGCTTCCGGATCCTCGGCGCCGGCAATACACTGCCGCCGGAAGAGCTCCTGAGCGACGAGCCATTCGATCCACTTTGCCTTCTCCTGGGGCGGCAGTGCGTCGAATTCGCTGATCTGCGTCATTCTGTTCGGGGTAAACGCGAGCGCGACGCATAAATTGACGAAATGAAACTTCGCGGGCCTGCGCTGGAGCGGCACACCTTTGTCGGCATCCCATTGATACGAGGGGACGACTGCAAGCAGATCCGACAGCTGTTCGACGTACTCTGCGGCAAGAGTATTGTTAGCGAGACCGGACTCGCGCGCGAGCTTGAGATACCCCGTTCGTGAGCCAGCCTGGGCGAAGAGCGTTCGCATCAACGCAAGCAGGAACTGTCGCGACCGTCCGCTTCTGACGATCTCGCCGATGATCCAGTCACGAATGATCTCGAAGAAGTACTCCGGTACTCGCTCTCGCTGCCGAATCTCCATCGCCGCAATCGGCGACCCGCCGCTCAGCAGGTAGGCTTTCCACGTATCATCGCCCAGCTCCTCGTTAAACTGGGCGTGGAAGTCCTTGTACGACACCCCCGTGAATAAGTACTCGGTCCGCGCGAGCTTGCCTTTTCTCCCGGGAAGCCGTTCGGAACCGCGACGGATATCAGCCGCTTTCGAACCGGTAGTGACAACGAGCACATTGCGAAGTTGGCCGCGGTCGGCAATACGCTTCAGCGCCCGCTCCCAATTTGATACAGCCGATATCTCATCGATAAACAACCGCTGCACGGCGGCTTTGGGGCGGAACAGCGAGACCACCTCCAGCACCCGAGTCTCCAGCTCATCCGTATCAGTAATATCATCACCGTTCAGGAAGTATGCCGAGCCTGCACCATGCACCTCTAGGGTTCGCTTGATTTCAAGCTCGAGCCATGTACTTTTTCCGAATTGGCGTGGCCCCCGAATTAGGATGATTCCAGCTTCCGTCGGCAACTCGTCGAGTCCGAAGCCGAAACGAAAAATGCATGGCTGATCGCGATACTCCGTGATCTTCGGCCACAGATCATCGCGGTCTATTTCACCCTTTGAAAACAGTATGTTACGATTATTAACGTCCATAACGTTAATAATATTAACTTTCAGAACGTTAATGTCAAGGAGCGCCTGCAAGTGTCACGTTGCATAAGGCTGAGGGTGCCCGTTCGCCAGCAAGATCTCGCGAGCAACACCAACCCCGAGTCGAAATCGCGACGTACTTTGGCTTTCGATAGGTGACGATAGTTAGCGATAGATGGCGATAGTCACTCCCACTCGATCGTAGCCGGCGGCTTCCCCGAAATGTCGTACACCACGCGGGATATTCCCGGCACTTCGTTGATGATGCGATGCGCGACCTTGTCCAGAAACTCGTACGGCAGGCGCGCCCAACGCGCCGTCATGAAATCAATGGTTTCCACCGCGCGCAACGCGATCACATAGTCATAGCGCCGCCCGTCTCCCATCACGCCGACCGACCGCACCGGCAGGAACACGGCGAAGGCCTGGCTCACCTTGTCGTAGAGTTCATGGCGCCGCAACTCTTCGATGAATATGGCATCGGCACGGCGCAGCAGATCGGCGTGGGACTTTTGGATTTCTCCCAGGATGCGCACGCCGAGTCCGGGCCCTGGAAAGGGATGGCGATGTACCATGTCGGCCGGCAAATCGAGCGCCAGGCCCAGCTTGCGCACCTCGTCCTTGAACAATTCGCGTAGCGGCTCCAATAGTTTCAGTTTCATCTGCAGCGGCAGGCCGCCGACATTGTGGTGCGACTTGATCACATGCGCCTTGCCGGTCTTCGCCCCGGCGGATTCGATGACGTCCGGATAAATCGTGCCCTGCGCCAGCCACTTCACGTCCTGGAGCTTCGCCGCCTCCTCATCGAATACTTCGATGAACACGCGGCCGATGATCTTGCGCTTTTTCTCCGGATCCGCCTCGCCGGCCAACGCCGCCAGGAAGCGCTGTTCCGCGTCGACCCGTATCACGCGCACGCCCATGTGCTCGGCGAAAGTGGCCATCACTTGATCGCCTTCGGCGAGGCGAAGCAGTCCGTGGTCCACGAACACGCAGGTAAGCTGGGCGCCGATGGCCTTGTGCAGGAGCGCGGCCAGCACCGATGAATCCACCCCGCCGGACAATCCCAGGAGCACCTTGTCCGTTCCCACCTGGGCGCGGACGCGCGCCACGCTGTCCTCGATGATGTTCCGCGTCGCCCATGTCGCAGCGCATCCGGCGATCTCGCGCACGAAACGCCGGAGGATTTCACCGCCTTGCAGGCTGTGCGTGACCTCGGGATGAAACTGCAGCCCATAGAGCCGGCGCTCCTCGTCGGCCATGGCCGCAAACGGAGCATTGTCGCTCGCCGCGATGACCGTGAATCCCGGCGGCACGGCGACGACGCGATCGCCGTGGCTCATCCACACATCGAGCACACGGCGGCCGGCGGCATCGCGGTTGTCTTCCAAACCATCGAGCAATCGAGAGGCGGCCGTGGGACGAATCTGCGCGGCGCCGAATTCGCGGTGGCTGGACTTCTCGACCTGGCCGCCCAACTGCGCGGCCATGGCCTGCATGCCGTAACAAATACCGAGAACCGGCACACCCATCTCGAACACTTCCTGGGGCGCCTCGGGACCTCTGACGTCGTAAACCGATTCGGGTCCGCCGGAGAGAATCACGGCCTTCGGTGCAAAGCGACTGATGTCGGCGGGATCGGCATCGCAGGCGTAGATCTCCGAGTACACGCCGAGTTCGCGCACGCGACGAGCAATCAACTGGGTGTACTGGGCGCCAAAATCGAGGATCAGAATGCGGTCAGCATGAATGTCGGGCATCAACCGATCCGGTAGTTCGGAGCTTCTTTTGTGATGGTCACATCGTGTACATGACTCTCGCGCACGCCGGCGCTGGTGATTCGCACGAATTGAGGGCGAGTTCGCATCTCCTCGACGCTGCTGCTGCCCGTGTAGCCCATGGCCGCGCGCAGGCCGCCGGACAGCTGATGCAATATCGCCACCAGGCTGCCTTTGTACGCGACGCGGCCTTCGATGCCCTCGGGTACGAGCTTTTCAAGTTCGGTGGTGGTGTCCTGGAAGTACCGGTCGCTGGAGCCATGGGCCTGCGCCATCGCACCCAGGGAACCCATGCCGCGATACGCCTTGTAGGAACCCCCTTGATACAGCTCGACCTCGCCCGGCGATTCTTCCGTGCCGGCAAACATCCCGCCGATCATCACGCAATGAGCTCCGGCGGCCAGTGCTTTGGCGATGTCGCCGGAGTAGCGGATGCCGCCATCGCCGATGACCGGCACGCCGCTGCCCTCGAGCGCCTTTGCAACCCGGGAAATCGCACTGATCTGCGGCACGCCGACGCCCGCGATTACGCGCGTCGTGCAAATGGAACCGGGACCAATGCCCACCTTGACGGCGTCTGCGCCGTACTTCACGAGATCCAGTGCCGCTTCAGCCGTGACAATATTGCCGCCGATAACCTGGATATCGGGATACTTCTTCTTGATTTTGGCGACTGTTTCCAGCACCCCGCGTGAATGCCCGTGCGAAGTGTCGACCACCACCACGTCGACGCCCGCTTCACGGAGCGCCGCCACGCGATCCAGAGTATCCGGAGATGTGCCGACCGCAGCGCCCACCCGCAGGCTTCCAACGTCGTCCTTGCACGCATTGGGAAACTCGGTCGCCTTCTGAAAATCCTTGACGGTGATCATGCCCTTCAATACGTGATCATCGCCGACCACGAGAACCTTTTCGATGCGATGCTTGTGCAGCAGCGCCAGCACTTCATCCTTGGGTGCATTCTCGCGGACGGTGATCAGGCGTTCCTTGGGCGTCATCACCGACGATACCGGCGCGTCCAATTTGGTTTCGAACCGCAGATCGCGATGCGTGACGATGCCGACGACTTTGGTTCCGACCACCACCGGCACTCCGGAAATATTCTTGGCGCGCGTCAGTTCAATGACCTCCCGGATCGTCATATCCGGTTTGACTGTGATCGGATCGCTGATCACTCCGCTTTCGAATTTCTTGACGCGGTCGACCTGCCTGGCCTGATTCTCGATGGACATGTTCTTATGGATGATGCCGATCCCGCCCTCTTGCGCCATGGTGATCGCGAGACGGGCTTCGGTGACGGTGTCCATCGCGGCGGAGACCACCGGGAGGTTGACGCTGATTTCGCGGGTCAACCGGCTCGCGAGCGAGACTTCGCGCGGCAGTACTTCCGAGTATGCCGGGACCAGCAAAACATCGTCGAATGTGAGTGCCTCTTCCAGAATCCGCATAGTTCGCGTTCACAGGGTCGTCTAAGAGGCGGCGCATTGTACCTTGCGCGTACTCCCCGGTAAACCGCAGTATCATAGGCCATGGATATAGCCAATCGCGGCCCCGCCGATCGCGGGCCGGCCGATCGCGGCGCGACGGACGGCCGCCCCGCCGATCTCCCTGGCCGCAAGACGAGCCCCGACCGCGACGTTTACACAGTTTCGCGCCTCAACCGCGAGGTTCGAGTGCTGCTGGAGCGCGGTTTTGGGACGATATGGCTCGAAGCTGAGATCTCGAACTTCGCCCGTCCGAGCTCCGGGCACTGGTATTTCTCACTGAAGGATGCAGGCGCGCAGGTGCGCTGCGCCATGTTCCGGCAGAGGAATATGCTGTGCGCATTTACCGCGAAAGACGGCCAAAAGGTGCTGGTCCGGGCCCGGATCGGGCTGTACGAGCCACGAGGCGAATACCAACTCCTCATCGACCATATGGAAGACGCCGGCCTCGGCGCGCTAAAACGGCAGTTCGAGGAATTGAGCGCGAAACTCGAGCGCGAAGGGTTGTTCGCCGCCGGCCGAAAGCGGTCGGTGCCGAGCCTTCCCCGCCGCATCGGCGTCATCACCTCGCCCACCGGCGCAGCGATACGGGACATTCTTCATGTGCTGGCGCGGCGCTTCCCGGCGGTCGACGTGCTCATTTATCCGGTTCCGGTCCAAGGGGCGCAGGCCGCGGCCGACATTATCGCCGCTCTTCGGCTGTCGGGACGCCGCGCGGAATGCGACGTTCTGATCCTGGCTCGCGGCGGCGGGTCTCTGGAGGATCTCTGGGCATTCAACGACGAGGGTTTGGCGCGCGCCATCGTCGCCTCGCCCATACCCATCATCACGGGCATCGGGCATGAGGTGGATTTCACGATAGCCGACTTCGCGGCCGACGTGCGTGCGCCCACCCCATCCGCTGCGGCCGAAATGGCGGTGCCCGATGCCGCGGAATGGCTCGACGCCTTCGTCCGCTTGGACGCCCGCCTGCAACGCTCCCTGCGGCGGCGGATCGACGGGCACGCACAACGGCTGCGCTGGCTGATGGGGCGAGCATCGCTGGTGAGTCCTTCCGCCAAGTTGGCGCAGCAGTCCCAGCGCCTGGATGAAGTCGAACAGCGCCTGTCGCGGGCACTACGGCGCCGGCTCATCGCGTCGCGCGAACGCTTGAACTGGTTGACGGGACGCGCCGCGTTGGTAAGTCCCGCGGCTCGCGTGGCCCAGCAGCTATTGCGGTTGGAGAGTTTGCGGGTGCGCTCGGAGCGCGCGTGCCGGCAGATCGTCGGGCACGCGCGCGAACGATTACAGCCGCTGGTGCGCACCTTGAACGCAGTCAGTCCGCTCGCAACGCTCGACCGGGGTTACGCCATCGTGAGCACGGAGGCCGGGCAGATTTTGCGTGACGCCGGCCACGCAAAGCCGGGCACCATCATCGAAGCGCGCCTCGCTCGTGGACGACTGCGCGCCAAAGTGGAGGAATCGACCTGAGCGGTCCGGCGCGAATCGCGCGTGTGCTCGTGTTCGTGTTTGTGTTTGGAGGGGCGGGGCTCGCCTGCCGCGCCGCGCCTGCGGCAGGTTTCGATCTGCCCCAGGAAAATGCCGTGCCGGGCGGCGTCAAAATCCTCCGCCTCGACGCGGAGGGCTCCATCCCGCCCGAGGTCGAAGCGGAAGGCCACCGGGTGCTCGTGGTGCGGGACGAATCCTCATGGATTGCCGTGATAGGAATTCCCCTGTCCGCGCCGCTCGGCAAAGAGCCGGTGACGGTGAAGACCGCCCTGGGCCGCCGGGAGCTGACCTTCGACGTGGGCTACAAGCAATACGCGAGTCAATCTCTCAAAGTGCCGCCGCGCCAGGTCAATTTATCCAAGGCGGATCTTGCCCGGGTGGGCCGGGAACACGTGCGTATCGACCGAGCGCTGAGCTCGTTTTCCGAGCCGCCGCCCGAGTCCCTGCACCTGCCGCAACCGGTGCCGGGACCGCGAAGCTCATCGTTCGGCATGCGCCGCGTCTTCAACGGCGAATCACGCAATCCGCACTCCGGCATGGACATCGCCGCCCCTGCCGGAACGCCGGTTATCGTGCCGATCGCCGGTACCGTCGTCGATACCGGCGACTATTTTTTCAACGGCAACGCGGTCTTCATCGACCACGGACGCGGCCTGGTCAGCATGTACTGCCATCTGTCCGCCATCGACGTCAAGCCGGGACAGCGCCTCGCTGCCGGGACGCGCCTTGGGTTGGTCGGGATGACGGGCCGCGCCACCGGACCCCACCTGCATTGGGGTCTGTCGCTCAACCGCGTCTGGGTCGATCCAGAACTGTTCGTGCGCTAGGCTGAGGTTCCCGAGGTTCCGCTCAACAGTTGATCCACCGCGGGCGCTTCCAATGGCGGCGTGCCCGCCGCGGCCTGCCGCAACCGCGCGCTGTGCTCTTGCACGGCTGCACCCGATGGCTGCATCTCGACCTGACCCTGGAAGAACGCACCGTCTTGGATTGCGACGCGAGGCGCGAAAACATTCCCCTTGACCTTCGCCGTGGCGCGGATATTCACCGATTCGGTGGCGTACAGGTCGCCGTCCACCTTACCGTCGATGACGATGACCCGTGCGCGGATGTTTCCAGTCATGGAACCGTCCGTGCCGATCGTGAGGCTCTGAGTATGGGTAATGGAACCTTCCACGCTGCCCTGGACCACCAGGTCCTCCTGCGCCGATAGTTCGCCCCGAAAGCGCAACGTGGGACCTAACACCGAGGCCCGCGGCGCGGCGTCCGGTGCGCGCACCTCCGGCGCCCGTACCTCGACGGGCCGTGGCTCGGTGGCTTTCGTTTCGGCGGCCCGCTGCGTCGGTGTCCGCGGCTCGGGACGGGCAATCGTAGGTTCGGGCGCGCTGCGGCCGCTCGTATTGGCGTTGATCATCTGTTCCTCTCCCTCTTCCGATTTCTTGAACCAGGCCATAGTCAGGCTGCGCTCGTCGAAGGCCGGATCGGGCGGCCCTGCGCCGAGTCCTTGGCGGCTGCCTGCCCGGCCTTCTTGCCGTCCATGTCGATGCGGCCGCTGAATGCCGCACCTTCCAGAATGCTCACGGTCGGCGCGAAGATGTTGCCCACGACCCGGGCACTCTCCTTCACGAACACCGATTTTTCGGCCGTCAGGTCGCCGTCGACGGTGCCTTCCACGATGATGAGTTGCGCGCGGATGCTGGCTTTGACGGTCCCCTGTGGTCCGACGGTCAGGCGCTGCGTGTGGGTGATCGTCCCTTCGACTCGCCCCTGGATCAGAAGGTCTTCTTCTGCGGACAAGTCGCCTTTGAAATACAGTGTGGGTCCGAGGACCGAAGCGCGGTCAGTCGCGCTGTTGTACGGATTGCTCATTCGGGTGTCTCCAGGTGGCGAAAGGCGGTGGCCGTGGGAGAGTACCCGGCATAATCACTCTTTGGGTGCGAAGCACATCACGAAATGCATCGAAGCCTGGATGCCCTCTCGCACTTGTCGCCATTTGCGGACGTCGGACGGAAACACTCGCGCCCGCCTATCGAACCGCCACGGCGACGGCCGCTGCTGCCATCAGCGTGCCGCTGCCGCGATTGATCACCTTATTCGCGCGCGGACTGCGAAACCAGATGCGCGCGCGGGACGCCGCCAGCACGTAGGCGCTCAAGGTGAACGGCATGATGATCGCGATCGCGGCGGCAATTTCGAGATAGCCATCCGGCCGCAGGCTCTCCAGCGGCACGACGGTGGGCAGCAATGCGACGAAGAAGATCATGGGCTTGGGGTTGCCCAGAGTGAGCGTCAGGCTGCCCAGGAACAACTTCGAAGGTCTTTTCTGGAGCGTTCCATCGCCCATCTCCGAGAGCGGACGCGGCGGCATCGACCATAGTTTATACGCTAGAAAGAGCAGATAAGCCGCTCCGGCATATTTGAGCAGAAGGAATGCGGTATGAGCGGCCTGCGCCAGCGCGGAGAGGCCGAGCGCAGCGCCCGCAAACCAGATGAGATCTCCGACCAGAAAACCGGCGATGAAGGCGGGTGCGCCGGCCGAGCCCCGAGCCAGGCCTTGAGCGATCACCGCGGCGACGCCGGGACCAGGGGTTGCGACCGCCGCGAAATAGACCACGCAGAAGGTGGCAAGTCCATACGACGACATGGTCGCTCCTATGATGTCTAAAGTGCGCTGGCATCCCTTTCGCCGGTCCGGATCCGCACGACCTGCGTCACGTCAAAGACAAAGACTTTCCCGTCTCCCACTTTGCCGGTCTGCGCCGCCTTCATGATCGCCTCGACGACCTGCTCGACCAGCGCATCCTCGATCGCAATTTCTATTTTCGTCTTGGGCACGAACTCGACCGCATATTCGGCGCCCCGGTAAATCTCCGTGTGGCCACGCTGGCGTCCGAAGCCGCGTACCTCCGTCACGGTGACGCCTTGCACGCCCGCATCGCCGATCGCTTTTCGAACTTCGTCCAGCTTGAACGGCCTGATAATCGCCGTGATCAGCTTCATCGAATGCCCCCCTTCAGCCAGAGATGGTGTCGGCCGCGCACAATGCGCCGCCGTCATTTCAACGTCAATTCCAGCCGCACCATGCCGTCCTTGGGCACAGCCTTGTCGTTCCCGACCAGGAAAACCCGGTCTGCGCTCACCTGAGTGTCCGCCAGCAATACTTGCTGCAATGCCTTGGCGCGGTCCTGGCCGAGTGCCTGCAGGTCGCCCTCTCCCACTTGGATATGTTCGCGTATGGCTCTTTCCAGGAAGTCGATCTTGGCCGGCACGATGTCGGGCTTGGACTTTATGCCGGTCACCGCATCGGGAAACTTCGGCTCGGCTCCGAAATCCTTGGTGTAAAGCCTGGTCAGCAGCTCGAGCTTGGTCGATGGGTCGAGTTCATCGTAGGACGGCGGTGCACCCGCCGCGGCCGCTTTCTTCGAGCCGCCCTTTACCGGTTGCGCGGCGCCGAACTCCGCGGTGAAGCGCGCCGCAACCAGCGCGGGCCGGTCGAGGTCGGGCACCGCGGCGATCGGCACGTCGATCTTGAGCTGCGGCCGCTCGACGAGCGCCTTGGCCACCGCCCGGGCTTTGTCCAAGGCCGCCGGATCCATGGTGCTCGCGCCGGGCTGGAAATCGATGAACTGAATATCCGGGCCGCCGCCGAACAACGATCCCAACAAGGCAAACGGCGCGGTCACCGCCTTCTCCAGAATATTCACGAACACCTTCCAAATGATCGGCGCCAGCCGGAAAGTCGGATCGTCGAGCGAACCCGCTACCGGAAGATTCAGGTCGATCACGCCGTTGCGGTCCTTGAGCAGGGAAACCGCCAGTTTGACGGGCAATGACACCGCGTCTTTGCTGGCGGTCTTTTCGCCGAACTCGAGCTGATCGATGACGATGTGATGCTGCGCATCGAGCTTTCGTCCGTCGACCTTGTAGTGCAGTTCGGTGGTGAGCTTGCCCTTCGATATGTTGTAACCGGCAAATTTGCCCGAATACGGATTGAAGACCGTCAGCTCCATGTTGCGGAAGCTCATCGCGATATCGGTGTAGAGCTTCGGCCCCAGCACGTTGAACTCGCCCGTGACCGCAACCGGTGAATATTGGTCCACCGAACCATGCAGATCCACCTTCGCCCGCGATCCGGCTTTCGTTGAAATTCCGCTGATGGTGCCAGCCAGCGCTTGGATGCCGGTCGAGAAATTGGGCTTCACCGACAAGTCCGTGAAGTTCGCCTGACCGGCCTCGACGACGACTTTCTTGATGGACACGGGCATGGCGCCCGAAGCCGATGCCGCCGGCGCGGGAGCGGCTGCGCGCTTCGCGGATCCGTCAGCACGCGCCGACGGTGCGGCGGCCGCCGGCGGCGTTGCGCCCGGCGCAAGGGTGCCCGGGGCCTCGGCACCCGGAGCTGTCAAAACCCGCTTGACGTTCATGCTCTCGTCGGACTCGATGATGACGCGTGCATAGGGCTTCCGCGCGACAATCTGGTCGATGTCCAGACGATCGGGGCCCTTGCTGTAGTTCAACCCGAAAATATCCAGCCGGTCCCAATTGACGAAATCGTCGCGCAGCGCATTGTCGACGGTGTGAAATTTGTCGACATTGATGTTTCCTGAAAATTGCAATGCCGACGGGTCTTTCGGTGTGCCGTAGCGCAATTTCGCATCGAGCCCGAGCCTGCCGCCGAGCAATGTCATGGAACTGTACTTTTCGATATAGGGTTGAATAGCTGCGAGTTCGACATCCGCGACCTTCAGGGACAGGTTGGCCATGGCGGGTTGCGGCGTCACGTCCCCGTTCATGGAAAGCTTGCCCGATTGGTTGATGCCCGTATCGAGCGCCACGCTCACGGGCTTGCTCAAATCCTGGCTCACCCCTTTTACTTGCAAGGCGAAGCGCGACAACACCACTTTCACAGCGGGATGCACGGAGCGGTCCTCGGCCGACAGGTTGGCGTCGCGGATTTCGAACTGACGCACGTCGAATTGCCACGGCGCAGCGGTGTCGCCCGATGCTGGACCGGCCGCCGCCGGTGGGGCGGCGGGCGCGGAGGAGGCCGCGGACGCCGGCGGGGGTGTAGCGGGCGCGGATGTCGCGGGCGAAGGGGCCCGTCCGAGCTTCGCGAGATTGAACGAGCCGTCCGGCTCCAGCCACGTCAGCAATTTGAGTCCCGTGATCGAGATCAGATCGACGTGCGCCCGGCGCGGCGCGAGATCCACCGTGGTGCCCGTCACGGCCAGCGCGGGAACCGTGATCCAATCCGTTTCTGAGTCCCTTGGCCGCACGGTCAGATCGCTCAAAGCCACCTTGGACAGAGCGACTTGAAGACTCGGGCCGCCATTCGCCGAGAACTTGTAGGTGGCGGCCAGATCGATGGCGCCCGAATTGACCACGAAATTCAGCTTGTCCTCGAGATACGCCCAAAGCGTATGGGCAAGCAGGCCGTCGATCCGAAATTCGCCGTCCGATTCGATGGGCTGAACGGAGACGTGCCCGTGCCATTCGATCCGTTCGCCGAGTTTGGAGGCCGCCGTAAACGTGAATTTCCCGCCCTCGGCGCCGGTGGTGAACTCGCGCAGTTCGAAATTGACGGGTTGCAGCCGCGCGGTAAAAACGTCGGGCTGGCTGTGATCTTCGTAGCTCATCTCCCCTTGGGACACCTTGAACGATCCGATGCGGAGCGCCGGCATCGGTCCGCCCTTGTCGTCCGGTTTGGCGGGCGTCTTCGGCCGCAATTGCATGAGATTCAGCGAGCCGTCCTTGGCCACCGTTGCATTGACGAACGGTGCCGCCAGGTCGATGGCGCGGAAGGAATACGCGCGGTGCCAGATCGAGGACAACTCGAAATCGATGAACAACCGGTCGAATCCCAGCAGCTTCTCGCCGCCGGGCGCCGCCAGCGAAAACTTCTCCACGGTGACCTGAAAGAGGAACGGGTTGATTCGGATGTTCCCCACCGCCGGCGTCGCGCCGATGGTTTGGGGAATGTCCTTGAGCAGCGCGGAGCGCACCAATTTCGGCGCAATCACGAATCCGGCCAGGGCATAGAGGCCCACGAGCGCAGCGACGATGGCGGCTACCCGGAAGCTCTTTGTTTTCAAGAATCCCAGCATAGGGCATCCCATCCGCAGCCGGCTGCGGCTTCGGGCCTTAGTCTAGCAAAACTTCGGTCAACGCTTGTTACGCTGGATGAGCCGTTTGCGCTTGCGGACCTGCCGGGGCGTCAGCGGATTTCTCTTGCCTGCAAAGGGATTTTCCTCACCCTTGAAAATGACGCGGACCGGCGTGCCCATCAGGTCGAAGGCTTTGCGGTACACGTTGACCAGGTAGCGCCGGTACGCATCGGGGACGTGATCCGTTTGATTGCCGTGGATGACGATGATGGGCGGATTCTGTCCACCCTGATGCGCATAGCGAAGCTTGATGCGGCGTCCGCTCACCAGCGGCGGCTGATGGCTTTCGATGGCCGCTTCGAGCACCCGGGTCAATTCCGGCGTCGCCATGTCGCGCGTGGCGGCCGCATACACCTTGCGCACCGCTGCGAACAGTTCGCCCACACCGCTGCCGTGCCGCGCCGAGATGAAGTGCAACGGCGCGAACGATGCGAACTGCAGCCGCTGCTCCACCTGCTGGCGGATCAGATCCCGCTGCTCGGCGGGGATGTTGTCCCACTTGTTGACGGCCAGCACCAGCGCCCGGCCCTGTTCAATGACGGTTCCTAGGAGGCTCGCGTCCTGCTCCGCCACATTGTCGTGCGCGTCCATCACGACCACGACCACGTGGGCCGTCTCGATTGCCTGCAGAGTCTTGATCACGCTGAACTTCTCGACGGCCGCTTCGACGCGCGCGCGGCGCCGCACCCCCGCCGTGTCGATCAACGTATAGCGTTCGCCGTCGCGTTCGAACGGCACCAGAACGGCGTCCCGCGTGGTGCCCGGCTGGTCGAAGGCCACCATGCGATTCTCGCCGAGCAGCCGGTTGATGAGGGTACTCTTGCCGACATTCGGCCGCCCGATCACGGCGACCTTGATGCCGGTCATCTCGGGACCGTCGTGCGGATCCGGCGTCAAGCCGTCGAGTGCGGCCTCGAGCAGCGAGATCACGCCCTGGTCATGCGCGGCGGCGATCGGATGAGGCTCGCCCAAGCCGAGCTGATGGAAGTCGGCGACCGCTATGTCGTGGTCGAAACCCTCGGTCTTGTTGACGGCCAGCCACAGCGGTTTGCCGCTGCGCCGCGCCAGCCCCGCCACGAATTGATCCCGCGGAGTGACTCCGGCGCGGCCGTCCACCAGGACGATCAACCGATCCGCCTCGGCGATCGCGCGCTCGGTTTGCGCGATCATGAGGCTTTCGATGACATCAGCGTTTTCAACGAGCCCTCCCGTGTCGACGACGATGCACGGCACCAGGGTGCGCCGCGAAAAGCCGTATTGCCGATCGCGCGTCAGCCCGGGCAAATCCGCGACCAGCGCGTCCCGCGTGCCGGTCATGGCGTTGAACAGGGTGGATTTGCCCACGTTCGGTCGACCGATCAGGGCAATTACGGGAAGCACGTCGGTCTAAGGTTGCGTGGGAGGGGCGGCCGGGGCAGCGGGTGGTTCGGCGGGCGGCGCCGACGGCGGCACTGCGGGTGGTTCGCCGGGCGGCGCCGACGGCGGCACTGCCGGCGGTACGACGGGCGGTGGCGCGGCAGGCGGCGGCGCGGCAGGCGGCGGCGCGGCCGCTTTGGTGGCTGCCTTGTCGGCTGCCTTGGCCGACTCCTTGGCTGCCTTGTCAGCTGCCTTCGCCGACGCCTTGGCCGCCTTGGCGGCCTCTTTCGCCGCAGCTTTCGCTGCTTTTTTCTGCTCCTTCGTCGGCGGCGCCTTGGGGGCGGGGACCGCGGTGCCGGCATGGGCGGGGTCGGCCCGAAACGCCGCCATCTTGCCGTCGTCGTCCATTACCACCACCGTGTCGTCCACGGCCACGGGCGGATTGCTGACTCGGAACTTGGAGACACGAACCCGTGCAACCAGGTAACCGGTTTTCTTGTCCAGCCAGTGTACGTAGCCCTGATAGTCCGCTACGGCCACGGCCGTGCTGGTTTCCACCGGCGTGCTCAAACCGCGGCGCTTGATGTCCTCGTTGCGCCAGACTTCGGAGCCATCGCGGTCGTGCAGGGCGACGACCGCGCCGTCAGATTGCGTCACGAACAGATTCTGGCCGTCGGCGGTCAGGCCCCGGTAGCTCGACATATCGTGCGCCCACCAGATCTGGCCCGAATCGAGCGCCATCATGGCCGTGCGTCCCTGGAAACCCGCGGCGAACACGTCGTCGCCGACGACTCGCACGGCGGAGTCGATATCGACCAACCGGTCCAGTTCGGTGCGGCCGTGCGGCGACGCGAGCGCCGTATCCCACACCGTATCGCCGGTGGTGAGCGACACCGCCATGACCTTGCCGTTATCAAAGCCGCTGATGGCCAATTCCTTGGCGATGATGGGGGTCGCCGTGCCGCGCAAGCTCAGGCGCGGTACCTGCTGTTCGACCTGCCACAACTCCTTGCCGCTCGCGGAGTCCAGCCCGTGCAGCCGGCCGTCCACCGAGCGCAGAACCACCACTTTCTCGCTGATCGCCGGTGCCGACAGCAATTCGGAATTGACGTGCGCACGCCAGCGCTCCCGGCCGTTCGCAGCGTCCAGGGCGATGACCGCTCCCTTGCTGGAACCCAAGATCACCATCCCGGACCCCGCGGCGGGGCCGGCCGACAGGGGAAGCTTCAATTTCTTGACCCAAACCTGCTTGCCCGTGTCCAGAGTCACCGCGAGAACCTCGCCCTTGTGCGAGGCGGCGAATACGACACCGTCGGCGACGGCCGGGCCTAAGCCCAATCGCAGCTTGACTTGCTTCTTGCCGCCGCCCACGTTGTCGCCCCACAGCTTTTTGACCGGCAATGTACCGTTGAACTTGAGCAATGCCGCGGGCGGCTCGACGTCCTTATCCTTCGAGCAGCCAGCCGCGATCAACAATGCCGCGAGTCCCAGGGGGAGGAAAAAACGCATCAGGGTTTGGCCTTGTTCGATGAATCTGCCGTTGGTGGAGCCGCCGGCAAGGGGGCGCTCAGATCTGCTAATTTCAGTTGCAGGAGCGCGGAATCGGCGCTGCCTGCGTCCCCGGCGCCGAGTGCCGCCTGGTATTCCTTCACCGCGTCCTGGATGTCGTGCTTCGCGTAAAAGGCATCGCCCCGAACCTCATGCGCTTGGCCCGCAAATGCGCCCCAGGTGTCGTCCGCAAGCGTCTTGATCGCGTCGTCCGGCTTGCCCAGGGCGGTCAAGATCCGCGCCAGCCGCAACCTCGCGATATGTTTCAACTCCGCATCCTTGGAGTTGCTCATGACCTGGGTCAACGGCGCAATCGCGTCGGCGGGTTTGCCGCTGTCCACGGAAAGCCGGGCGAGCACCAAGTGCGCCTGATCCGCATAGGGCGAGGCCGGGTATTCCTTGATGAGGCCGTCGGCAACCTGACGCACCTTGCCCTGATCGTCGAGCGCGAGCGCCGAGGTCAAAGCCTCGAATTGCGCCGCGGCCCGCAGCGCGCGGTCGTTGACGTAGCTCTCGTAGTAGCGGTACCCGAAAATGAGCGCCGCGCCCAAAACGACGCCGCCTGCCACCCATAGCCAGTTTTCCGCAACCACGCGTTTGACGTGTTCCAGTTGCTCATCGTCCGTCAAATAATCTTCAGCCATGACTACTCCGCTATCCCAGCCTTACAGACCCAACAAGACCCCCAAGCGTTCATTGATTCGTTCGACGGCGCATTCTTCCTGCGCCGCCTCACGCCGCAAATCCTTGAGAGCCACGACACCGCGAGCCAGCTCGTCGTCGCCCATAACGAGCGCAAATTTCGCGCCGCTCTTGTCGGCGCGCTTGAATTGCGTCTTGAAGCTGCCGCCGCCCAAATTGATCTGCAATTTCAAGGCGGGCCAGGCGTCTCGCAGCTGCTCCGCCAGACGAAAGCCCGGAATCTCGGTCCCACCACCCGCCAGCACCAGATACACGTCCGGCCGGTCGCGCAAGGCCGCGAGTCCCTGCTTCTCCAACAGCATCACGATTCGTTCCTGCCCCATCGCCCAGCCGATGCCGGGGGTGCTGGCGCCGCCCAACTGCTCCACCAGGCCATCGTAGCGACCACCGGCGCACACCGTGCTCTGCGAACCCAGAGCATCCGTAGTCCACTCGAAAACCGTGCGCGTGTAGTAATCGAGCCCGCGCACCAGATGGGGCTCGACATGATACTCGATGCCCGCGCTCTTGAGGTGCGCGCACAAGGACTCGAAATGCGCCTTCGATTCCGCATCCAGCGAGTCGAGCAGCAACGGCGCTCCGGCGACGATGCGCTGCATGTCCGGATTCTTGCTGTCGAGGATGCGTAGCGGATTGCCGTGCAAGCGCCGCTTGCTGTCCTCATCCAGAGCGGCTTCATGGGCGCCGAAATAGGCCGTGAGCTGATCGCGATAGGCGGCGCGCGACGCGGGGGTGCCCAGCGAATTCACCAGCAGCTTGAGGCGCGTGAGGCCCAGCCGCCGCAGCAGCCGCGCCGACAGCAGAATCATTTCCGCATCGATGTCCGGACCCGCGAAGCCGAATGCCTCCGCGTCGATCTGATGGAACTGGCGGTACCGTCCCGCCTGCGGCCGCTCGCGCCTGAACATCGGCCCCATGCACCACACGCGCAGACGGCTCTCCCGCAGCAGGCCATTGGATATCACGGCCCGCACGATCCCGGCGGTGGCTTCTGGCCGCAAGGTAATGTGATCTTCGCCCTGGTCGACGAAGCTGAACATTTCCTTCTCGACGATATCGGTGAAATCGCCGATCGAGCGCTTGAACAGCTGCGTCTGTTCGATGATGGGAACGCGAAATTCCTCGTAGCCGTAGCCTGCGAACACCTCGCGCGTGATGCGCTCCAGGTGCTGCCATGCTGCAGCCTGTGCCGGCAGCACGTCGTGAACGCCGCGAAGAGGCTCGATGATCTTACCCAAGAGTGACTCCGATCAGCCGCGAGGATGCGGATCGCCCGCTGCGGTGGCGTGAACGTCACGGCGCAGCACGCCGTCGGCACCCGCTTCGAAGTGCGCCACATCGCCGGTGACGAATTGCGACCCGATGGCGACCACGCGATTGTTGACTTCGACTTGCACGCCGCTCGCGAACCCGAGGTAGACCCTCAGGGGAGCGGCGCCCGCGATGGTCCTGACGCTATTGGCACGGCCACGGCCGGCGAACAGGCGTCGTCCCGACGCATCACGCACGTCGACCCACGAATCGGCCGAAAAACTCAATCGCAAGCGTGCGCGTCCGAGTCCCGGAACCGTCTCGGTGCCGCCGGCGGCAACCGCCTCTGCCGTTGCACCGGTCGCCGCGCTCCCCGAATGAGCGCTGCCGGGCGTAGCGCCCTCGGCGGGCAATTCCGAACCGGCCACCCGATCAGCGGGGCGGCCGTCCGCGAGGCCACCGCCGGCCGCCTTCGGCGTGCCAACGTTCACCGCGGCGACCGTGGCGCCCGATGCCGGCCCCGCGGTCGCCGCGGCGTGTCGCGAGCGCCACGGCTGCCACCACACGAGTGCGGCGGCAGCGGCCAACACCGAGATGACCGCAACTCCCGTTACCGTTGCCCACGGCGGCGCGCGGTCCGGCGTCTCCGCCGACCGCATCCGCAGGGCCGGCGCCTGCGAAACTTGCACCGGCGCCGCCGGGCGTGTCTCGTAAGCACCGATGATTTCGTCCGCCGGCAGTCCGAGAAGCCCCGCGTACCGCTTCAGATGCCCCTTGCCGTACACCGCAGGGCCGATGCGCGCGTAGTCGCCGCTCTCGAGCGCTTCGATGACCCAGGCATCAAGGTGCAATTGATCAGCGGCCTTTTGCGTGCTGAACCCCTTTCGCTCCCGCTCTGCCTTCAGGCGCCGACCGAGCGATTCGCCAGCCTCGCTCATCGATCGGCGCCGGATCGCATCATCTGGGCCTGTTCGGAGTTCGGAAACTCGGTCTGCACGCGCCGCGCGTAGCCGGCCGCCGCCGTGGCATCGCCCAACTTTCGCTCCGCCCGAAATCCCAGCCACAGCACTTCCGGCGTGACCGGATTCACCGCGAGATAACGCTGCACGAAATCGAGCGCCGCGGCCGCATCGCCGCTGTCGATTGCCAGATCGCCCAACTGCAGCATGGCCTCGGGCATATTGGGCCTGATTGCCAATGCCCGCGTAAAATAGCGCTGGGCGTCGAGAACGTCGCCGACGTTGCGCACGCACACGCCGGCATTCACCAGCGCCACTTCCGGCGTCTGGTACACCGGGTCGCGCGCCACCTCCCCGAACAGTTTTTCACCCGCGGCGGCTTTGCCGGTGCGGCAAAGAAATCCGGCATAGTTATTTTGAATGTTGGGATCGCGCGCCCCAAGGCGCGCGGCGGCGGCGTAGGCCTTCTCCGCCTTGGGCATTTCGTTCAGCCGCTCGAACACGAGGCCAGCGGTCAATTGCACATTCGCGTTGCCCGGATCTTGTTTCAATGCGCGTTCGATGAAGTCGCGCGAGTCCCCCAGCTTTCCGAGTTTCAGGTACTCGATCGCCAGCTGTACGTTGACGCCCGCCGCCTGGGCGCCGGTTTTGCCCGGCGCCAGGCCGCTGTGCATGCAGCCCGCGGTGAGGGCAAGCACCAGCACCGACGCAAGCAAGCGGCTGATCGTCATCAGACCTCCGCCGATGAGCGCGCCGCGGTGAGACGCGACCCCAAGCGCACCAGCGTCCGGTCGGTTACCTGGCCCGCGAGTTGCCCGCAGGCCGCATCGATGTCATTGCCGCGCGTACGGCGAATGGTCGCGATCACCCCGTTCTCGTTGAGGATGTCGCGGAATCGCAGGATCGTGGCCGCAGGCGAACGCCGGTAGCGCGTTCCCGGAAACATATTGAACGGGATGAGATTGAGCTTCGCGGGCCGCCCGCGCAACAACCGGGCGAGCTGCCGGGCATGCTCGGGCTTGTCGTTGATGCCGTCGAGCATGACGTACTCGAACGTCACGCTGCGGCCGTTCTGCTTGTCGATGTAGTGCCAGCACGCCGCCAGCAATTCGTCGATCGGATGTTTGCGGTTGATGGGCACCAGCTCGTTTCGCAGCGCGTCGTTGGGAGCATGCAGCGACACCGCCAGCGCGACGTTGCATTCCTCGGCCAGCTTGTACATCTGCGGCACCAGCCCCGACGTGCTCAACGTCACCCGCCGGCGCGACAAGTCATATCCCAAATCATCCGTGAATACCCGCATGGCCGGCACGACGTTGCGGTAATTGGCGAGCGGCTCGCCCATCCCCATCAGCACGATATTGGTGATTCGCCCGGACGGGCTGCCATCGGGGCGGCCATCGGTACGGCCGGTCGGGCCGCCGGCGGAAGCCTCGAGCTCGCGATGCGCCAGCCAGACCTGGCCGACGATTTCGGCGACGCTCAGGTTCCGATTGAAACCCTGCTGCGCGGTCGCACAGAAGGAACAGTCCATTGCGCAGCCGACCTGGCTGGAAATGCACAGCGTGCCGCGATCAGGCTCTGGAATGTAGACCGTCTCGATGCCCTGCACCGCGTCCATGCGCAACATCCACTTGCGGGTTCCATCCGAGGAGCGCTGTTCGGTGACGATTTCCGGCACGGAAATCTTCGCCACCTCGGCCAGCCGGACACGAAAATCCTGGGCGAGGTCCGTCATCACCGAGAAGTCGGCGGCGCCGCGGCGGTAGATCCACTTCATCAACTGCCGCGCGCGAAACGGCTTGGCCTCCAAACGTCCGGCCACGAAGGCCGTCAGTTCGGAGCGCGGCAAGCCGAGCAGATTCACGCGATCGTCGGCCACGTTGGTGCGTATGTCCTGATGGTGTCCCCACGCATACGCTAGCGCGTACGCGGGCAGACCTCAATTTCACGGAAGAAGTAGGCAATCTCGCGGGCGGCCGTGTCCGGGGCGTCCGAACCGTGCACGATATTTTCGTCGATGCTGGTCGCAAGATCGGCGCGGATCGTGCCCTTGGCCGCTTTTTTCGGATCGGTGGCGCCCATGACCTCGCGGTTCTTTGCGATGGCACCCTCGCCCTCGAGCACCTGCACCATCACGGGACCGGAGGTCATGAACTTCACCAGGTCCTTGAAAAACGGCCGCTCGCGATGCACGGCGTAAAAGCCCTCGGCCTCAGCCTGCGACAACTGCAACATGCGCGCCGCGATCACCCGCAAGCCCGCACCCTCGAACCGGCGATACACTTCGCCGATCAAATTGCGGCCCACGCCGTCAGGTTTCACGATGGAAAGGGTACGCTCGATTGGCATGATGACCTCGGGTGCTCGTACGGGAAATCCGCCCCAAAGAGGGCTGACAAAGACCGCGAAGTGTACTGGAGAGGGGCCCTTCAGGCAATCAGGACGGGTGCCGAAGTCCCTGTATTACTTGGAAAAACCGGGCCCTGGCTGCAGGGCATTGCGCCACGCAGTCCCTGCTGCGCGCAAGCCCTAAATCAGACGTTGAAGCTCTCGCCGCAGCCGCATTCGCCCTTGGCCTTGGGGTTTTGGAACTTGAACGCCTCGTTCAAACCTTGCTTGACGAAGTCCACCAGCGTTCCATCGATCAGCGGCAGGCTGGTCCTGTCGACCACCACCTTGACTCCGCGCGCCTCGAATACCGAGTCTTCCGGGCGAATTTCGTCGGCATAATTCACCACATACGCAAATCCCGAACATCCGGTCTTCTTGATGCCGACGCGCAGGCCGATGCCCGCGCCCCGCTTCGCCAGATGCGAACGGACCCGATCAGCCGCCGATTCCGTCAACAGTATTGCCATACCACGCCGCCCCTTGTTGATTGGAAAAAGTCGCCTGCGGCGCTTTTTCGGACACCAGCTTCGTCTCCGCTGGCAAAAAACGTGGTTTTTGCCAGCTGCGCGGCAGCAAGTCCGACAGGCCGCCAGCAAACCACGCGGCTATACATAACATGCATGCCACCCCCGTGCACGGAACCGCAGCGCACTTTTTCGCATGAACTTATGCCGATACCTCCGGATATGGGGACGATAGGGCCGCTATCCAGGCGTCTTCGACGATAAGGAGCCGGCCCAGCTTCTCGATCGGCACCTCAAACCGCTCGCGCAGCGCGTGGACACTTTCCGGCAGGACGGGCTCGGCGGGCCTGCCCACGGCCCTCTGCGCCAGCCAGTCCGACACCGCGATGACGTGCGGGCACGCATACGCCAGGAACCGCGCCGCCTCGACGGTCGATTCCTGGTCGCGCGAACCGACCCGCACATCGAACTGGACCCAGGTCCCCTGCGCGCGGCTGCCGGCCGCACCGCGGTGCACGGCAGCACCCGTGAGAACCCCCGCGCACAGCGGCTGGTCGAAATGCCGCCAGGTTAAGTTGCTGTAATTCATGGGCCCGTTCGAGCGCTCCCTGCCACGCCGCGGAGCCGCCTCACCGCGCCGCCGACCGCCGCAATCGCCGTGTCCACCTCCGCCTCGGTCGTGAAGCGCCCCATCGAGAATCGAAGACTGCTCTCGGCCAGACGCTCGTCCCGACCCAACGAACGCAGGACATAGGACGGTTCCTGGCTGGACGACGTGCACGCCGAACCGGTCGAGACGGCGATGAAGGGCCGCACGGCGGCGAGCAGGCTCTCCCCTTCGACGTCCTCGAATGAAACGTTGAGCAGTTGCGCCGCGGTATGTTCGGGCTCCCCGTTTCGCAGGACGCCCCCCAGGCGCCCTAGGCCCCGCCACAAGCGCTCGCGGAGCAGTGCGATGCGCGCGGTCTCCGCGGCCTGTTCGGCAGCCGCGAGTTCGAATGCCGCGCCCATTCCCACGACCTGGTGCGTCGCCACCGTGCCGGACCTAAGGTTTCGCTCCTGTCCGCCGCCGAACTGCAGCGCCTGCAGCTGCACGCCCCGGGCGCGCGATACGACGAGGGCGCCGGCACCCTTGGGGCCGTACGACTTGTGCGCCGACAGCGACAGCAGGTCCACTCCCAGTTTCGCGAAATCAAGCGGGCACTTGCCGATGCTTTGCGCCGCATCCACGTGCAGCCGGGCCGTGCCATGTGTCGCGCACGCCGCCGCGATCGCGGCGATGTCCTGGATGACGCCGATTTCGTTGTTGATGTGCATGATGGAGACCAGCACCGTATCGGGCTCAAGTGCCGCAGCGACCTGTGCAGGATCGAGCAGTCCGCCGCGTCCGGGCTTAAGGTAGGTCACGCGCCAGCCGCGGCGCTCGAGCTCGCGGCACGGATCGAGCACCGCCTTGTGTTCCGTGCGTGCGGTGACAATGTGCCTTCCGGTTTCGCGCTGGTAGTTGGCCACGCCGAACAACGCGAGGTTGTTCGCTTCGGTCGCCCCGGACGTCCATACGATGTCGGCAGGCGCGGCCCCGACGGCGGCGGCCACCTGCACCCGGGCCGCCTCCACCAACTCGCTTGCCGCCTCTCCGTAGTCGTGGCTCGTCGAACCTGGATTGCCGAACGCACCCTGCTGCGTGAGGCATTCGGCCATGCGCGCGGCGACACGCGGGTCCACCGGCGTGGTGGCCGCGTAGTCGAGATACACCGTCTTGCGCGGCCCGGGCTGTGGCGACCCCGTCATTCGCGCTGCCGGCGCGAGGACTGGCCGCGCCGGCCCTGCACGGCGCTCAGGATGCCGCGCAGGATGTTGAGTTCATTGCGGTCGAGCTGCGCCCGGTTGAAGAGCCGGCGCAGCCGTTCCATCAGATGTCCGGTCCGATCGTCGAAATCGATTTCGTTCAACACCGCGTGGAGGTGATTGTAGAAATGTTCCACATCGCCGGCCGGCGCCAGCGGAAGCTCCAACTGCGTCTCGGAGTGCGGCTGCTCGCGGGCCAAGAAAAGTTCGTAGGTCAGAAGTTGAACGGACATCGCGAGGTTGAGAGAACAATACTCGGGATTCGCCGGGATACGCACCAACACGTTGCAATATTGGAGGTCGTCGGTGCCGAGTCCGTACCGCTCGGAACCGAACAACAGCGCCGCCCGGTTCTCTCCCGGCAGCCCCACGATTCGACCCGCCACATCGCGCGGCGTCGTGAATTCCCAATAATATGATCGCGGCCGCGATGTGGTTCCCGCGATGAAGCCGCAGTCGGCGACCGCTTCCGACACCGTCGACACGACGCGCGCATTCGCGAGGATATCGTCGGCCCCCGCAGCCAGTGCATTCGATTCGGCATGAGGAAATGACCGCGGCCGCACCAGTACCAGGTCCGTGATTGCCATGTTTTTCATGGCGCGCGCCACCGAACCGATATTGCCCGGATGGCTCGGGTCGATGAGGACGATGCGAACGAGAGTGGTCACTCTGTTATTCTACCGCCCTCTTATGCAACCTCTCCTCAATATCGGCATGCGCGCGGCCCGGCGCGCCGGTGATTTGATCGTGCGCAGCCTGTCGCGTCTCGATTCGATCAAAATCGACTCCAAAGGCCGCAACGATTTCGTCACCGACATCGACCGCAAGGCGGAAGCGGACATCATCGCCACCATCCGCCGCAGCCATCCGCAGCATGCGGTGCTCGGAGAGGAGTCCGGCCGCAGCGGCAACAATGAATTCGTCTGGATCATCGACCCGCTCGATGGCACGACCAATTTTCTGCACGGCTTTCCGACCTTCGCCGTATCGATCGCCGTCGAGCACAAGGGCCGCCTGGAGCACGCCGTGGTCTACGATCCCATGCGCCAGGAATTCTTCACCGCGTCGCGCGGCGACGGTGCGCAGCTCGAGGGCAAGAAAATCCGCGTGAGTTCGCAAAGGACGCTGGAAGGATCGCTGATCGGCACCGGCTTTCCCTATCGCATGGACGCGGGTCATGTCGACGACTACCTCGCCATGCTCAAGGTCGTCATGGCGACGGCCGCCGGCGTGCGCCGTCCCGGCTCCGCCTCATTGGATCTCGCCTACGTTGCCGCGGGCCGAATGGACGGCTTCTGGGAATTCGGTCTGAAGCCCTGGGATACGGCCGCGGGGGTGCTGCTCATTCAGGAAGCGGGCGGCCGCGTCGGCACGCCCACCGGGGCCGACTACGTGCTGGGCCCGAACATCATCGCCGGCAATCCCAAGGTCTACGAAGGTCTGGTCGAAGCCATCGGCCCGCTGACTCCCGCGGCACTGCGAACGTGAAGCGCTTCCGGCGCCGAAGCAATATTAAACCATGACGTTTTGACGTCACGCGCCACGACGTCAGAACGTCCCGTTTTAAAAGGATTACCGGTCGGGTCAGCTCAACTCAGCTTGGGCTTCGGCGTCATGCTAGGGGGCTCGGTGGTGGGCGCCAGCGCGCTGCGCCGATAGCCGTACAGCGCGTACACCAGGAGTCCGAACGCCGCCCATCCAAAAAATACCGAGATGGCGGCCCACGGCAGCAGCGCGAACAGCACCAGGCAGCCGATGAGAGCGGCCGGCCCCACCACCCAGACGAACGGTGTCCTGAAGGAACGCTTGCGATCCGGATTGGTCACTCGCAGGATCATCACTCCCAACGCCACCGAAAAGAAGGCGGCCAAGGTACCGCCATTCGAGAGATCGGCCAGCCTCCCCACCGGAAAAAATGCGGCGGCCGATATCACCACCACGCCGGTGATCATGGTTACCACGTGCGGGGTTTTGAATCGTCCGTGAATCCTGGTCAGGATGTCGGGCAGCAGCCTGTCGCGCGCCATGCTGAAGAACACACGTGTCTGGCCGAAGATCATCATCAGAATGACGGACGGCAGCGCCAGAAACGCGGCGAGACCGATGAGACGGGCTACCTTGTCCCAGCCGAGCAGCCGCAACACGTGGGCCAGAGGCTCCTCGCTGCAAACCAGAAGGGCTGTCTTGGCGGGGTCCTTGCACGCGATGAAAAGTTCGCTGGTGCCGGGATCGATGCCCTGGCCCGCCGAATCGAACACCGGTTGTGCGCCGACCGAACCGACGGCGCCGCCGGCCACCAGCAGGTAAAACAAAGTGCAGATCAGCAAACTGCCGATGAGGCCGATCGGCATGTTCCGCTGCGGATTCTTCGTCTCCTCTGCCGCCGTCGAGACCGCGTCGAAACCCACGTACGCGAAGAAAATCGATGCGGCCGCGCCGCCCACGCCCAACGCTCCCAAGGGCATGAACGGATGAAAGTTCTCCATCTTCACCACCGGGATCGAAAGAGCGATGAACAGGACGAGCGCCGTGACCTTGATGCAGACCAGGACGGCGTTCACGGTGGCGCTCTCGCGCGTTCCCAAGATCAGGAGCGAAGTAATCAGCACCGCAATTCCGACGGCCGGCAAATTGATGAAGCCGCCGGCGAAGTAGCCCTTGGCCAGATACACGGGGATGTGGATGTCGAAACTATGCTGCACCAAGGGCACGAAATAATTCGACCACCCTACCGCCACGGCGCTGGCCGCCACGGTGTATTCCAGGATGAGCGCCCAGCCGACGATCCAGGCGATGAGTTCGCCGAGCACCGCATAGGAGTACGTATAGGCCGATCCGGACACCGGAACCATGGAAGCGAGTTCGGCGTAGCAAAGCGCGGTGACGGCGCACACCAACCCCGCGACGACGAACGACAGCATCATTCCGGGACCGGCCTTCTGGGCTGCTTCGGCCGTCAGGACGAAAATGCCCGTGCCGATCACCGCGCCGACGCCCAGCATCGTCAACTGGAATGCTCCGAGGGTGCGAGGCAGGGATTTCTTCTCGGCACTCGCGAGGATCGCGTCTAGCGGTTTGATGCGCCAATTCATGAAAGCTCCCCCAAAGAGGTCAACAACAGTTGCGACAGCGTCGACTCTAGCGGCTTTCCCAGCCTGCATCCAGGTTTTCGGGGCGGGCGTGAATCCGGGAGCAGCCGTCAGGCGCCGGACTCACTCCGCCGCCGCAAGCTTAAGTTGAGCCACTCCACCACGGTTGAGAAAGCCATCGCAAAATACAGATAGCCCTTGGGGATCTCCCAGTCCAAGGACTCGCCGATCAACGCCACCCCGACGAGAACCAGGAACGCCAGAGCCAGCACCTTGATGGTCGGGAACCGATCGATGAACCTGCTGACCGTCGGTGAGACCACCATCATCACCAGAACCGAGGCCACGATGGCCGCCACCATGACTTCGATGTGATTGGCCAGCCCGACCGCCGTGAATACCGAATCCAGCGAGAACACGATGTCGATGATGCCGATCTGCGCGATGATGAGCCAGAAGCTGTTGATCATTCCCGGCTTACGTTCGTCCGTCTTGCCGGCGAGGGTGTCATGGATTTCCATGATGCTCTTGACGATCAGAAACGCACCGCCGGCGAACAGGATGAGGTCGCGGCCGGTGATCTCGAGCCCCAGTACCGAGAACAGCGGCGTGCGCAAGGTGGCAAGCCAGGTGATGCCAAACAACAGCCCGATGCGGGTCAGCATGGCGAAGCCCAAACCCAAAAGCCGTGCGCTCTTGCGCTGCGCTTGCGGCAGCCGGTCGACGAGAACGACCAAGAAGATTATGTTGTCGATCCCGAGAACGATCTCGAGGGCCGCAAGCGTCACGAAGGATAGCCACGTCTGCGGATCGGAAAGCAGTTCCATCGTTGAACTCTAGGGGGCAAGCCGCTCCGCTACGGCAGGCCGTCGATTTCTTCCGGTTTCGTGAGCTTGCGTTCCATCAAGTCCTCCGTCCGAAGACCAAAATCGAGCGCCAGCGCCGCCGATATGTAGATCGAGGAATAGGTGCCGGCAATGATGCCGATCACCAGCGCCGCGGAAAAGCCGTGCAGCGTCTCGCCGCCGAAAATCAACAAGGCGAGGACCACCAGCAAGGTCACCAATTTCGTCATCAACGTCCGGGACAGCGTCTGATTGATCGACTCGTCGATCACCTGCGCGATCGTGAGCTTGCGCGAGATGCGCGCCCGCTCGCGAATCCGGTCGAACACGATGACGGTATCGTTCAGGGAATACCCGATCACCGCCAGAATCGCGGAAATGGCCGTAAGATCGAACGTCATCTGGGTGAGGGCGAAGAAGCCGAGCACGCAAATCGGGTCGTGCAGCACGGCAAAGATCGCTCCCATCGCGAGCTTGAACGTGAACCGCAGCAACACATAGATCAAGATCAGAAACAGGGTCGCCACCAGCGCCCAACCGCCCTTGATGAACAACTCCTGGCCGACCTGCGGACCCACCACCTCGGTGCGCTGCAGTTTGACGCCCTTGTCGACGCCGGCGAACACTTCGAGTATGCGTGCGCCGATCTGGTCGCCCTTGGCGTTCGGATCCGGCGGCAGACGAACCAGGATATCCCGCGAGCTGCCGAAGGCCTGTACCTGCCCGGCTTCGATGCCGGCCTTGGCCAACGCTGCACGAAGCTGCTCGATGTTCGGCGCCTGGGGAAAGTTGGTCTCCACCACCACGCCGCCTGTGAAGTCGACGCCGAGATTCAAGCCGCGTATCGCAACCAGCGCCAGCGACGTCACGATCAACGCCGCAGACAACCCGTACCACACCTTGCGGGTGTTCATGAACGGGAAGCGCGTTACCTTGTGAAAAAATTCCATTCTCGAATCCTCGGGCGTACAGTCCGTCCCCGGCCCTGCATTCCCCCCGTTAAATCGACAGCCGCTTTAAATCGACAGGCGTTCGACCTTGCGCTTTCCGCCGTAGATGACCTGGACCAGGGCGCGGCTGCCCATCAGCGATGTGAACATCGAAGTCGCGATGCCGATGACCAGCACCACCGCGAATCCGCGGACGGCCCCCGCCCCGAATAGCCACAACACAAGGCCCGCGATCAACGCGGTCACATTGGAGTCCGCAATCGCCGAGAACGCGCGGTCGAAGCCCGCCGTGATGGCCGCCCGCGGCGACACGCCATTGCGCAGCTCCTCGCGGACGCGCTCGTAGATCAGGATGTTGGCATCGACCGCCATGCCGACGGTGAGCACCACCGCCGCGATGCCGGGCAGCGTCAACGCCGCTCCGACCAGCGACAGGAACGCCGTGAGCAGCACGACGTTGGCGGCCAGCACCACGTCCGCGATCAGGCCGAAAACCTTGTAGTAGACCGCCATGAAGACGAACGCCGCCAGCATTCCGAAGACCATCGCATGGACGCCCTTGTCGATGTTGTCCTGACCCAGGCTGGGTCCAATGGCTCGTTCTTCCACCGCGGACAACGGCGCCGCCAAACCGCCGGCACGCAGCAGCAGCGCGAGCTCCCGGCCTTCGATGGGATTGACGCCCGTGATCTGGAAATTGTTGCTGAATACGCCGCGGATCGTGGCGCGATTGATCACTTCTTCGGTGGTCCGATCGATGTCCTGTCCCTGCGCGTTCTTTTCGCGCGAACGGTCGATGAATACCACCGCCATCAAGTGGCCGATATTCTCCTGCGTGTTCTTCAACATTTTCGCGGCGCCGCGGCTGTCGAGACCCACCGACACGGCGGCGCCTTCCTGCGTATTGGGCTGGAACGACGCGTCGGTGAGCTGGTCTCCGGTGACGACGACCTCGCGCTTGAGCAGCACCGGCTGCTTTTCCCGCGTGTAGTACAGCTTGGAACCCAGCGGCACGTGCCCGGTCGCCGCCGCCTCCAGCGGATTGCTGTTCTCATCGACCATGCGGAATTCCAGGGTCGCCGTCTTGCCGAGGATTTTCTTGACCTCCGCGGAGTTCTGCAGACCGGGCAATTGAATGGCGATGCGATCGACGCCTTGACGCGCAACCTGGGGCTCCGATACCGCAAGTTCCGGACTGTTGAGCCGGTTGCGCAGAATGACGATGTTCTGCTGGACGGCGTAATCCTCGCGCTCCTTGATCTGCTGCGGCGTCAGTTTCAGCTCCAGGGCCGGGGCACCGTCGACCGTCACGTCGGTCAGGGACAGACTGCGGCTATCGGCCAGGATCGCAGCTTTTCCCTTGGCGAAGCTGTCGGCGTCGCGGAACAGAACGCGCACGCGTTGGGTGGGGTAATCCACCTGCACATCTTGATAGGGAACCCGGGCATTGCGCAGCGACGCGCGGAAGTCCTGTTCGTAGTGATCGAGCTGTTGTTTCACGGCCCCCTGCACGTCCACCTGGTATACCAGATACACGCCGCCGCGAAGGTCCAACCCCAGCTTCAGCGGGCTCAGGCCGAGATTACGCATCCACTCGGGCACACGCGAGGCCTGCGACAGCGCGATGGTGAACTGATTGGGGCGCGCTTCGCTGATGGTATCGCGCGCCTTCAACTGGTCTTGCTTGCTGGCGAAGCGCAGCGTCAGGCGGCCCTGGTCCAAGAATGCGCCGGTCGGCGTCACGCCCTTGTCCTTGAGGAGCTGCTCGACGCTCGACCGGTCACTCGGCGTGACCACGGCCCGATCGCGTGCCAGCTGCAGCGCGCTTTCCTCACCGAACAGATTCGGCAGCGCCAGGAAGATCCCTAAAATCAACACGATCGCAACCAACGCGATCTTCCAGCGCGGGTAGGCAATCATGCGAACTTGACCGTGCCCTTGGGCAATACCTGCGCGATTTGGAATTTCTGCAGCTTGATGCTGACGCCTTTGGCGATTTCCAGGGTTAGGAACTGGTCGCCGACCTCCGTCACCTTGCCGAGGATACCGCCGGTGGTGGCAACTTCATCGCCTGCCGCCACCTTGGAGAGCATCTCCTTCTGCTCCTTGGCCCGCTTGTTCTGCGGCCGGATGAGCAAGAAATAGAACACCACCAGCAGCAGTACCGGCAGCATGAGGGCGCTCAGTATGCCTTGGCCGCCGGCCGCACCGCCGGCCTGCGCATGTGCTGCATTTATGAAGAAATCCATAGAGTTACATCCATTTCTTGCGGCGAACGCCGCGACGCAAAGCCGCGTAGTATACAGCAGCCGGCCGCAAACTCCTCGAGGCGTTCGGCATCCGGCCGGCGTTAAGTCGTGCCGCCGTCCTTCCGCGCATAGAACTGCTTCGCGTAGGCCTCGAAACTACCTGAGCCGATGGCCTCCCGGATCTCCGCCATCAGGCGCTGGTAGAAGTGGAGGTTGTGCACCGTGTTGAGGTGCGCCCCAAGTATCTCATTGCATTTATCGAGATGCCGGAGGTAGCTGCGGCTGAAATGGCGGCAGGTGTAACAACCGCATCCCGGCTCGATCGGATTGGTGTCCTTCTGGTGCATCGCATTGCGGATGTTGAGCACACCCGACCGCGTGAACAAATGCGCATTCCGCGCATGCCGCGTGGGCATTACGCAGTCGAACATATCGATGCCGCGCCGGACCGCTTCGAGGATGTCCTCCGGTCTGCCCACGCCCATGAGGTAGCGCGGTTTGTGGGCCGGCATGTGCGGCATCAAGCCGTCGAGCACGCGGATACTCTCTTCGACGGGCTCTCCGACCGCCAGGCCGCCGATGGCAAGGCCCTCGAAGCCGATGTCCTCCAGGGCGGCCAGCGACTGCGCGCGAAGGGCCTCGTACATGCCGCCCTGTACGATCCCGAACAAGGTGCCCGGCGGCTCGGTCTCGTAGTAGGTCCGGAAGCCGCGCTGCGCCCAGCGCATCGACAATTCCATCGACGCACGAGCCTCAGGCAGGGTAGCCGGATACGGCGTGCATTCATCGAAGCTCATGGCGATATCGGACTTGAGGGTGCGCTGAATGCGCATCGATTCCTCCGGCGACAGGAACACCGGCGCACCATCCACCGGGGAACGGAAGCGCGCGCCCTCCTCCGTGATTTTGCGCATTTCGGCGAGGCTCCACACTTGAAAGCCGCCGGAATCCGTCAGTATCGGCCGATGCCACTGCATGAAACGGTGCAAACCTTGATGGGCCTCGATGACCTCCAACCCGGGCCGCAGGTACAGGTGAAAGGTGTTGCCCAGGACGATCTGCGTGCCGATGCTGTCGAGATCCTCAGGCGTCATCGCCTTGACCGTTCCGTACGTCCCGACTGGCATGAAGGCCGGCGTGTCCACGATACCGCGCGCGAATTCCAGGCGCCCGCGCCGTGCCGCCCCGTCCGTTCCCAACAACTCGAAACGCATCCGGCTCATGTACCCTCCTGAGCGATGCCGGGGGTGAGGAACATGGCGTCCCCATAGCTGAAGAACCGGTAGTGCGCGGCAATTGCGTGTGCATAGGCCGCAAGCAGGGTCTCCCGCCCGACGAAGGCGGCGCATAGCATCAAGAGCGTCGACTCCGGCAGATGAAAATTGGTCACCATGGCATCCACGATTCGAAACCTGTCCCCGGGCTTGATGAACAGGCGCGTCGCGCCTTTGTAGGGCCGTAGCCGCCCGCGCGCCGCCGGTGCGGCGGCAGCCGTTTCCAGGCTTCTCACGACCGTCGTGCCCACCGCAATGACGCGGCCGCCGACCGCGCGCGCGGCGTTGATCGCGCCGGCCGTGCTCTCGGGCACCTCCAGGTATTCTTCATGCATGATGTGCCGCTCCAGCGCCTCCACGCGCACCGGCTGAAAAGTACCCGCCCCGACGTGCAGGGTGACGAACGCATGCTTCACTCCGCGCGCCTCGAGCGCGGCGAAGATACCCGCATCGAAGTGCAGACCCGCCGTGGGCGCCGCCACCGCGCCCGAATTGCGGGCAAACACGGTCTGATAGCGCTCGCGATCGGCGGGTTCCGGCGCCCGGTCCACATAGGGCGGCAGCGGCGTGTCTCCATGGTCCTCGAAGTACGGCAGCACGGGCTCGGAGAATTCGAGGCGGAACAGTTCGCCTTCGCGCTCCAGCATGCGCGCCGTGGCGCCGCCGGGCAGCGACACCTGCGCCCCTTCCTTCAACCCCTTGCCGGCCCGCGCATGCACCAGCGCGGTGGTGGACCCCAGCGCGCGTTCGAGCAGAATTTCGATCTTGCCGCCGCTCTCCTTCACCCCGTGAATCCGCGCAGGCACGACGCGCGTGTCGTTGAACACCAGGAGATCCCGCGGCGTCAACAGCGAGGGCAAATCGCGGAACGCGAGGTCTCGGTGCACTCCGCTCGCGCCATCGAGCGCCAACAGGCGGCTGGCGGAACGCTCCTCGGTCGGGCGCTGGGCGATGCGATCCGGAGGAAGATCGTAGTGAAAGTCCGTACGCTGCATGTGTCGAACCAATACTACCCTGGTCATTCTTTCCAGGGCGCCGATCGCATATACTGCCGCATCTGGCCTGCCCGGATGGCGGAACTGGTAGACGCGCCGGACTCAAAATCCGGTGGTGGTGACATCGTGTGGGTTCGATTCCCTCTCCGGGCACCAGACTCTCTAAATTTATGGACGCGCTTTGAATTTCTGCAGCAACTGCGGCTCACCCGTCATTTCGAAGATACCGGAGGGGGACCAACTGCCCCGCTTCGTATGTACGAGCTGCGGCATGATTCACTACAAGAACCCGCTGCTGGTGCTCGGGTGCGTGCCTCAGTGGGAGGATAAGATTCTGCTGTGCCGCCGCGCCATCGAGCCGCGCATGGGGTACTGGACGGTGCCGGCAGGCTTCATGGAGAACGGCGAGACCATGCAGCACGCGGCCGCCCGCGAATGCTACGAAGAGGCCCTCGCCCGGGTGGAGGTGGGCTCGCTGCTGGCGGTGGTCAACGTCACCCACGCCGCCCAGGTGCACGTCATGTTCCGTGCGCGGCTGCTGGCGCCGGAATTCGCACCCGGCACGGAAAGCCTGGAAGTCGGCTTGTACACCGAGGCCCAGGTTCCGTGGGCCGACCTGGCGTTTGCGAGCGGCACCTTCACCCTGCGCAAGTTCTTCGAGGACCGCGCCGCGGGGCGCGAAATCCATCATTTCACGGAGCTGACGCGACCGTTGAAGTCCTAAGCGCTGGAGCTATGGCAGAATACCCATCAGGTTCAACTGTCCATCCATCACGTTCAACTGTCCAATACGTTCAACTGTCCAATAGAAGGGTAACTCATGGCGTTCGTGGTCACCGAAAGCTGTATCAAATGCAAGTACATGGACTGCGTGGAAGTCTGCCCCGTGGATTGTTTCCATGAGGGGCCCAATTTCCTCGTGATCGATCCCGATGAGTGCATCGACTGCACGCTGTGCGAACCCGAGTGCCCCGTCGAAGCCATTTTTTCCGAGGAAGAAATTCCGACCGGCCAGGAGGAGTTCGCGAAACTGAATGCCGATCTCGCAAAAAAGTGGCCTGTGATCAGCGAAAAGAAGGATGCGCCCGCAGACGCCAAGCAATGGGAAGGCGTGAAGGACAAGGTCAAGCTGCTGGAACGGTAGACCCTAGTTCATTGGAAAAAGTCGCCTGCGGCGCTTTTTGTGCCTATCCATTGCGCTACGCTATCCCTGCTGCGCGCAAGCCCTGGTTTTTGCCAGCTGCGCAGCAGGGGAAATGCGAGTCCGGCTGGCTCCTAGATCTTCGGCTTGGCGGACTGCAATTCCTTGATCTGTTCGACCAGATCCCGCGGCGGCATGTAGCCGTTGATGTAGTCGCCGTACTCCGTGACGATGGCCGGTGTACCCCGCACGCCGATGCTTTGTCCCAAGGCATATTCACGCGCCACGGGATTGGGGCCGCAGCTCTTGCTCGTGTCCACCGGTCCGCCGGCCTTGGCGCGCGTCAAAGCGTCGTTGCGGTCCGCCGCACACCACACCGCTTCGGCCTTGCGCCAGCTCTCCGTATTGGGGCCCGAGCGCGGATAGAACATATACCGGACGCGCACCCCGAGTCGGTTGAGTTCCGCCATCTCGCTATGCAGCTTGCGGCAAAACCCGCAATCGACGTCGGTGAACACGGTTATGGTATATACGGGATTCTTCGGAGAGAAAATCAGCATCTGCGATTCGGGGACGGCGTTGATCATCGCGACCCGTGCCTTGGTGCGCAGGCCCTCCGTCAAATTCTCGCGAGTCGCCATGTCGTAGACGTTGCCGTCGAGGAAGAACTTGCCGTCGGCGGTCAGATAGCTCACGTCCGCGCCCTGCGAAAACTCGTAGATACCGGGGATGGGAGAGGGACGCAAATCGTCGACCTTGGCTCCGGCCGGCAGCAACTTGACCAGCGCCACGCGTGGATCCGCCGGCTGATCGGCGGGGTCGGCGAACGCGCCGGGGCCTAGGGTTCCCAATCCCAACAACAGCATCGCAAGGGACTTGAACATGAAGCGCTCCAGCGGAATACGTCGATTGGACCCCACCAGTGCCGGGAGGTTCATGAAAATTCTAACAGAGGACACGCCGCGTGGCTCGGCGCCCCCTGGGCTACGCGCCCCGCGGCTACGTGCCCCGCTCAACCGCGCGGGTGATGCTGCTGATGCAGCTCTTTCAGGCGTTCACGGGCGACGTGCGTATAGATCTGCGTCGTCGACAGGTCGCTGTGACCCAGCAGCATCTGCACCACGCGCAAATCCGCGCCATGATTCAACAAATGCGTGGCAAACGCATGCCGCAAGGTGTGCGGAGACAATTCCTTGTCGACGCCGGCCTTTTTCGAATAGCGCTTGATGATGTGCCAGAACGCCTGGCGCGTCATACGATCGCCGCGGCGCGTCGGAAACAGGTAGTCGGTCTGCCGCTCCAGCAGGATCTCCACGCGCGGGCCCTGCATGAACTGCTCCACCCATTTGACGGCTTCTTCGCCCAATGGAATCAAGCGCTCGCGGTTGCCCTTGCCGACCACGCGGATCACGCCCTGATTCATGTTCACTTGATTGTGTTTGAGACTCACGAGCTCCGACACGCGCAGTCCCGTCGCATACAGAACTTCGAGCATGGTCCGATCGCGGTGGCCCAGCGGATCGGCGACAGTCGGCGCCTCGAGCAAGGAATCGACTTCGGCCTCGGTCAACGACTTCGGCAGCGAGCGGCCGATTTTCGGCATCGCAATCTGCGCCGTCGGATCGAGCGGGATCAAGCCTTCGCGTACCATGAAACGGAAAAAACGGCGGAAGCTCGAGAGCTGCCGCGCGGTCGACCGGGGCCTCGACCCACCCTCCACCCGGGCCGCGATGAAGCCAAGCAATTCAATTCGGGTTGCCTTCAAAAGCGCGCTGTCGTGCTCTTCGAGCCACCGCGCCAACGCGGTAAGATCGGCGCGATAGGCCGCAAGCGTGTTGGCGGACAGGCCGCGTTCCATCCAGACGGCATCGAGGAAGCGTTGCAGGGCGGGATCCGCAGCTTCGCGTGCAGCCGATTCCTTGCCGCCCGAGGTGCGTGTATAAACCGTGCTTTTAAGAGCCGTCGCCATATGTTCCCGCGTGGTGATCGCACGAAATGGTGCAGTACGCGTCTATGTACCAGCAGTATGCGAGGGGTATATCCGGGTCGGCGTGACCAGTCTCACAGTAACAATTAAGTATTAACATAAGGAGAACCAGATCACAGATATTGACCCGCCGGCCCCCGAATCTCTGCCGCCATCCGCTGGGATCCCCGGGATGCGCACTGCTTCGGCGCCGCTGCAGACCCCGCTGCAGGCCTCTCTGCAGGTCCTCTATACGGCCTACTGCATCGTGCTGTTCACGGCATTGGGGATGAGCACGCTGATCATCAATCTGTTCATACCGAAGCTGCGCCGCCGCCGCCAGGTAGCCGGTGCATTGTCGCGCTGTTTTTTGCGCGCGGCCGGCATACCGTTCACGGTTCACGGAGCGGACCGGCTCCCTCAAGCGCCCTGCGTGGTGGTCGCCAATCACGCGAGCTACATCGACGGGATCGTCGCCATTGCCGCCCTGCCGCCGGACTTTGCCTTCGTCATCAAGAAGGAGATGGTGCGCGTCCCGCTGGCGGGTCTGCTCTTGAGAAGGCTGGGCTCCGAATTCGTCGAACGCTTCGACAGGCACAAGGGGGCGTCCGATGCGCGCCGCGTCCTCAAGCTGGCCGCGCGCGGCCAGTCCTTGGTGTTCTTTCCGGAAGGCACGTTCGATGAGCGCCGGCACATCGGGAAATTCCTGGGCGGCGCCTTCGCGACGGCGGCACGCTCGCAGATGCCGGTGGTGGCCGCCGCCATACACGGTACACGGGAGTTGCTGCCGCCTGGGGGCCTGATGTTGTACCGCCGGCCCATCCGCTTCGAGATCCTCGCCGTCCTCGATGCCGCCGGTGCGCGGCAGCGGAGCCGGGAGCTGATCGCGCAGGCCGTCGGCGAGCCGCTTGCGCCCTGAAGCGCTTATAATATTGCACTCCCCAACAAGCCCGGATAAGCCCCATGAACCCAGATCCCATCGTCATTCTCTCCGCCCGCCGCACGCCCGTCGGAGCCTTTCAGGGTGTGTTCGCCGGCGTGACCGGCCCGCAGCTCGGAGCGGTTGCCCTCAAGGCGGCCATCGCAGATTCCGGGTTGGCGGCTGCCGACGTCGACGAAGTAATCATGGGATGCGTGCTCTCGGCGGGACTCGGGCAGGCGCCCGCCCGTCAGGCGGCGATGGGCGCCGGAATACCGGTGAGCGCACCGTGCACCACGGTCAACAAGATGTGCGGTTCGGCCATGCGTGCCGTGATGCAGGCCGCCGACCAGATTCTGGCGGGGTCCGCGGACATCATCGCGGCCGGTGGACTCGAGTCCATGACCAACGCTCCCTACCTGCTTCCCAAGGCCAGGGCTGGCTACCGCATGGGCCACCAAGAAGTGTTGGACCACATGTTCTTCGATGGACTTCAGAGCCCCTGGGACGGTCAACTCATGGGCTGCTTCGCCGAAGCAACTTCGAGTAAGTACGACTTCAGCCGGCAGGCCCAGGACGAATTCGCGACCGAATCGGCCCGGCGCGCCAAGGCGGCCGTTGCCAACGGCAGTTTCCGGACGGAAATTGCCGCGGTGACCGCGAAGACGCGTAAGGGAGACCTGCTGGTCGATACCGACGAAACCCCTTCGACTCTCGACGTCGCCAAGATCCCGTCGCTGAAACCGTCCTTCAAGAAGGACGGCACGGTGACCGCGGCCAGTTCGGCCAGCATTTCCGACGGCGCCGCCGCGGTGGTTCTGACGCGCGAATCGATCGCCGCCCGCAGGGGATTGAAGCCGCTGGCGCGCATCGTGGGCTATACCAGTTTCGCGCAAGAGCCGGAATGGTTCACGCTGGCCCCGGTGGGAGCGATCAGAAAGCTGCTCACCAGACTGAACTTACGGGCGTCGGACGTCGACCTGTACGAGATCAACGAGGCTTTCGCCGTGGTCGCGATGGCCGCCATCAGGGACCTGGATCTCGATCACGCCCGGGTGAACGTCAATGGCGGCGCCTGTGCGCTGGGCCATCCGATCGGGGCCACCGGCGCCAGAATCCTGACGACGTTGATCCATGCACTGAAAAGCCGCGGCCAGCGGCGCGGAATCGCCAGTCTATGCATCGGCGGCGGTGAGGCGACCGCCCTGGCCGTCGAAATGATTTAGACCAGGAGCCTCCCGGCGCGGCGAAAAATGGGCGTCCCTGCCCCTACCATGTCCAAAATCCCTTGGCCATCCTTGGTTGTCGGCGTCCGTGGCCTATCAACATGGTATCCCTGTGGAGTAAAGCGACATCCATGGGGCAATCCCCTCATCGCCTGTCCGCCTGGTGGATTCGTGCGGTGGGACCGCGGTTTGTGGTGTACTACGCCGTTTTCCGAATGGGTACTTTGGTGAGTAATCCAGTGGTTTGAGGCACCTTTAAGGCCTCCGTGGGTGAAGTTGATGAGCGAGATTGAGCGTGATGTCATGGAATACGAGGTGGCCATCGTGGGCGCCGGGCCGGCCGGCCTCGCCTGCGCCATCCGCCTGAAACAGCTGTCGCCGGAAAAGAGCATTTGCGTGTTGGAGAAGGCTGCGGCCGTCGGTGCACATTCACTGTCCGGCGCCGTCCTCGAACCGGGTCCGCTCGAGCAGTTGCTGCCCGAATTTCGGGCCGAATATCCGGGGATGAAGGTTCCAGCCGGCGAAGACGATTTTCGCGTGCTCACCCAAACAGGCTCATTCAAGGCCTTCCCGGATTTTCTGGCCAAGATTCTGCCGGCCTCGATGACCGCCGGCACACCGATCAACAACCACGGCAACTTCATCATTTCCCTGGGCCAGCTCACCCCCTGGCTGGCGGCGAAAGCCGAAGCCCTGGGCGTGGACATCTTCCCCGGCTTTGCCGCGGCAGGCGCACTGTATGACGACGGCGGAACCGTCAAAGGCGTGCGCGTGGGCGACATGGGATTGAACCGCGACGGCACGCCGGGACCAAACTACGCCCCGGGCGTCGACATTCACGCCAAAGTGACCGTGCTTGCGGAGGGCTGCCGCGGATCGATTTCCAAGCAGCTCATCAAGAAGTTCGATCTTTCCAAAGGGCACTGTCCGCAGACGTTCGCCCTGGGCTACAAGGAATTGTGGCAGCTGCCGCCCGGACGGGTGCGCCCCGGCCGCATCGAACACGCCCTGGGCTGGCCGGTGGACTCGAAGACCTACGCCGGCAGCTTCCTCTATCATCTCGACAACGATCGCGTCTACGTGGGCTACATCGTCGGACTCGACTACCAAGATCCGCGCCTGAAGCCATTCGAGGCGTTCCAGCAGTACAAGAATCATCCGACCGTCAAACCGCTGCTGGAGGGCGGTGAAATCCTATCCGCCGGCGCGCGCACCATCGCGGCGGGCGGTTGGCAGTCGACCCCGACCCTGGAAATGCCGGGCGCAATCCTCGTCGGCGACGCCGGCGGCACGCTGAATTTCGCCAAGATCAAAGGCGTGCATCAGGCGATCCGCTGCGGCGCGCTGGCCGGCGAGCATATCGCGACGAGCGCGTCGAGCGCCGGATTCGATGCGAAGTGGCGGTCTTCCGAGGGAGGGCGCGAGCTGCGCAAGGTCCGCAATTTCAAGCCCGCCTTCAAGCGCAGCATTTGGTTCGGTCTGCTCAACTCCGCGTGGGAGACGCTGACGTACGGCAAATCGCCCTGGACCCTGAAGAACACCGAGGACTTCTCGAGGCTCCAGCGGCTCGACGAATTCGAGTCGCCGGATCGGCATTGGACGGAGCGCACCCTGCCGCCGCGGGACCGCGTGTCCTTCGTCTTCTTCGCCGGAAACGCCCACGACGAATCGCAGCCGATTCACCTCAAAGTGGCCGATACCTCGATCTGCGTGACCCGCTGCACCAAGGAATACGGCAATCCGTGCGAGAACTTCTGTCCGGCAGGCGTGTACGAGATGGTCGAGGACGGCGCCGGCGGACGGCGGCTGCAGATCAATGCGGCGAATTGCGTTCATTGCAAGGCGTGCGACATCAAGGATCCGTACGAGATCATTACCTGGACGACACCGGAGGGCGGCTCGGGGCCCAACTACCAAAACCTATAACCGCGCACGTTCCTCCTCTAGCCGCAATGCTGCCTCAAGAGCCGGCCCAGGGAGCCTGTCTGAGTATTCCGCGTGAGCCGCGTTGGCAAGGCCGTATATCCGTGCGATGCAGTTGGGCTCGGCCCACAACATCGGATCCGTGCGGGGGAGCGGATGCAAGGCGCGCGGCGCGGTCCATAGTGGATACTATGGACAAGCCGTGCAACGCCGCAGACGCCCCAGCGCACAGATCCGCCGGCACGGCCAAATACAATGGTTGCGCTCGAGCAAAGTGCCTTGCCAACCCTTCGGGACCGGGCAGATTTCCCCTCATGCGGCGTTGTCGCCTCCTTATTGGGTTACTACCCAACCTCGTCGGCTCCGCCTTGCCTGAGGGGAAATCTGCCGCGGTCGCGGCCACGGGGAATACTCAGACAGGCTCCTCGTGACGAGCCGACCCCATACGGTGACGGAGCGCTGGAGCGCCGAGGTGGCGGCGCACCGTTTGCAATTCGACGGTGCGCAAAACGAGGCCGCTCTGCTCTTGGACGCCTTGAGCGACGAGTTGCGGGACGGCGAGCCCACCCTGTTCACGCGGCTGCGCGCGAGCGTGCCCTGGCTCGCGGGCGAATCGCGGATCCCGCCGCGCGGCCTGTACCTGTGGGGCGGTGTCGGCCGGGGTAAGACCCTGCTCATGGACTTGTTCTTCGCCTCGGTCTCGGAGCGACATCGCGCCTCGGAGCGGCCTGATTCGCCGAGGACTGCGGACCGCAGTCATTTCTATCATTTCATGCGGGATGTGCACGCGGCCTTAGGCGGGATCAAGCAGCACGCCGACCCGCTGGACATGGTCGCGCAGCGCCTGAGCGAGCGCACCCGGGTGATCTGCCTCGACGAGTTCTTCGTCGCCGACATCGCGGATGCCATGATACTCGCGGGGCTGTTCGACGGACTGTTCCGGCGCGGAGTGACGCTGGTGGCGACCTCCAATGTGCCGCCGCAAGACCTGTACAAGGATGGCCTGCAGCGCGGGCGATTTCTTCCGGCCATCGAACTGATCCAAACGCACCTGAATGTCATGCACTTGGACGGCGGGATCGACTACCGGTTGCGCCAGCTCGAGCGTGCGCCCACCTATATGGATTCCAGGTCGGCCGGAACCACCGCTGCTTTGCAGGAGCGCTTCGCGGCGCTGACCGGCGCCGTCGCGGAAGCGGGCGCGATCAAGGAATCCGCGCTCACCATCGAGGGGCGCGAACTCCGCGCGGTGATCTGGACTCCGGGCACGGCGTGGCTCGAGTTCACCGAACTCTGCGAGGGTCCGCGCAGCCAGATCGACTATATCGAACTCGCACACCTGTTCCACACCATATTCATCTCGAATGTTCCGATCTTCGGTCCCACGGACGAAGACGCCGCGCGCCGATTCATCATGCTGATCGACGAGCTGTACGACCGCGGCGTGAAGATCGTGGTTTCGGCGGCCGCGGCGCCGCCCGCTCTGTATCACGGCGAACGCCTCAAACTCGAATTCGAGCGCGCTGCGAGCCGGCTCATCGAGATGCAGACGCAGCGCTACCTCGCAGGTCAACACCGTCCGTGAACTGCCTCGTGGCATAATCCGCCCATGACGATCGTCGCCGAATTCAAAATCGACTACAGGCAGATCCTCGATCCCGCAGGGTGCCTCGTGGCCCCGTTGCCGCGGTTCGCCGCGAACCCGGACGAAGTCGTGAGAATGTACGAGGCGATGACGTGCGTGCGCGTGTTCGACGCCAAGGCGGTGAATCTGCAGCGCACCGGTCAGCTCGGCACCTATGCGCCGTCCTTGGGACATGAGGCCACGCATGTCGGCGTCGGCGCGGCGATGCGGCCGGAGGACGTCCTGGCGCCCGTTTACCGCGAATTCGGCACTCAGCTCTGGCGCGGCGTGACCATGACGGAAATTCTCACGTACTGGGGCGGCGACGAGCGCGGTAGTGATTTCGCGGGCCCGCGGCACGACTTCGCCTGGTGCGTGCCCATCGCCACTCAGACTCTGCACGCGGCCGGCGCGGCGATGGCGTTCAAAGTGCGGCGTGAACCACGCTGCGCGCTCGCCTATATCGGCGACGGCGGGACCTCCGAGGGCGCTTTTTACGAGGCGCTCAACCTGGCGGGCGCGCGCGCGTTGCCGGTGGTGTTCATGATCGTCAACAATGGCTGGGCGATCTCGGTTCCGCTCGCCGCGCAGACCGCGGCGCAGACGTTGGCGCAGAAGGCCGTGGCGGCCGGCATTCGCGGGGTGCAGGTCGACGGCAATGACGTGTTCGCCGTTCGCGAGGTGGTGAGCGACGCGCTGGACACCGCGCGGCGCGGCGGCGGACCGTGCGTGATCGAGGCGCTCACATATCGGTTGAGCGACCACACCACCGCCGACGACGCGAGCCGTTACCGATCGGCGGCCGACGTCGAAGCGGCGTGGGCGGTCGAACCGCTGGTTCGGCTGCGGAGCTACCTGCGCGGGGAGGGTGTGTGGAACGACGCGAAGGAACAGGCCCTCCTGCAGGACTGCGCCCGGAAGGTCGACGCCGCAGTGGCGGAATACCTGCGCTTTGCAAGACCAACCACCGATGCCATGTTCGACCACTTGTTTGCGGCGCTGCCCGAGCACCTCGTCGAGCAGCGCGCGACCGCGCGCTATTATTCGTCTTCTTCGAAGCTGGGTTCGTCTTCTTCGAAGCTTGGTTCGTCGAAAGCCGGCGCCTCGAAAACCAGCGGTCATTGAATTGCCGAAGATAACCATGGTCGAGGCCATCGCGATGGCGCATGGCTGGGAGATGCAGCATGACGACTCCGTCGTCGTGATCGGTCAAGATGTCGGCGCCAATGGCGGCGTGTTCCGCGCGACCGCGGGCCTGCAGTCGCGGTTCGGCACGGACCGCGTCCAGGACACGCCGCTCGCCGAGGCCATGATCGCGGGCATGTCCGTCGGCATGGCGACGCACGGCTTGAAACCGGTGGCCGAGATCCAGTTCATGGGCTTCCTCTATCCGGCTCTCGACCAGATCGTCAATCACATGACGCGCATGCGGTATCGGACTCGCGGCCGTCTTTCCTGTCCGGTGGTGATTCGTACGCCTCACGGTGGGGGGATCCACGCTCCCGAACATCACTCGGAAAGCACGGAAACGCTGCTCTGCCACATTCCGGGAATCCGCGTGGTGTGCCCCTCCTCGCCGGCCCGCGCTTACGGACTGCTGCTGGCCGCGATCCGCGATCCGGATCCGGTGATGTTCTTGGAACCCGTCAGACTGTACCGCGCGGTGCGTCAGGACGTGACCGACGATGGACAAGCGCTGCCCTTGGACCGCTGCTTCGTGCTGCGCGCGGGCAACGATGTCACCATCGTGACCTGGGGCGCCATGACGCAGGAGACGTTGCGCGCCGCGGCGGAGCTCGACGCGGAGGGCGTCGGCGCCGAAGTGATCGATCTCGCGACCTTGAGTCCGATCGACAGCGAGACCATTTTGGCCTCGGTGGCGAAGACCGGCCGCCTCGTGATCGTGCACGAAGCGGCACGCAACGTCGGTGTCGGGGCGGAGATATCGGCCATCGTCGCGGAGCACGGCCTCTTCGACCTGCAGGCGCCGATACTTCGCGTCACCGGCTACGACACCGTCATGCCGTTGTTCCGGCTCGAACACGATTATATTCCGAGCGTGCGGCGCATCGTGGATGCCGTGCAATCCGTACTGGCCGAGTGAGAACCATGGGTACATTCAAGCTTCCGGATTTGGGCGAGGGTCTGGCCGAGGCGGAAATACTCGAATGGCACGTCAAACCGGGCGATCACGTCGTGGTGGATCAACCCATGGTGTCCGTCGAAACCGCGAAGGCGGTGGTTGAAGTCCCGGTGCCGTTCAGCGGCACGGTAACCGCGCTGCACGGCGCGGTCGGCGACGTCCTGGCCACGGGATCGCCGCTGGTCGATTTCGATTCGGGCACGGTGGTCGGCAGCATGCCGGGAACCTGCGACGAGGAATTCGTCGACTCAGGAGTAGTCGCCGCCCCGGCCGCGCGCGATCTCCTGCGCTTCCGCGCCGTGCCGGTGGCTCGCGCGCTGGCCAAACGTCTGGGGCTGGACCTGGGCGCCATCGAAGGCAGCGGTTCGGACGGACTCATCCGATTGGACGATGTGCTGGCGCGCGCCGGCATCGACGGATGCCGGACCCCTGCGGGTCTCGAACCACCGCCGGGCGCCGCGGCGGAACCGCTGCGCGGCGCGCGACGCGCCATGGCGCACAGCATGTCCATGTCCCGGGATCAGGTGTCGGGCAGCACGGTGTGCGACGACGCCGACATCCATGGCTGGACGCATCGCGGCGACTACGTGGTACGGCTGGTACGCGCCATGATCGCCGCCTGCGCCGCGGAACCTGCGCTCAACGCCTGGTACGATTCCGCGAACAATTCGCGGATTCTCTTGGGCCACATCGACCTCGCCATCGCCGTCGATACGGAGGGCGGCCTGATCGTCCCGGTGCTGCGGGACATCCGCAACAAGACGCCGGGCGAGCTGCGCAGCGCCATTGCCGCACTGAAGGAAGCCGCCCGCCGCCGCACCGTCCAGCCCGCGGACCTGCGCGACTTCACGCTGATGCTGTCGAACTTCGGTACGCTGGCGGGGCGTTATGGAATCCCGCTGGTGGTGCCGCCGGCGGTGGCGATCTTAGGTTCCGGATCCGTGCGGGAGGATGCGGTGGTGGCCGCAGGTGCGGTGGTCGCGCACCGCCGCATGCCGCTGTCCTTGAGCTTCGATCACCGCTGCATCACCGGCGGCGAGGCATGCAGATTTTTAGCCGCGGTCATCGCGGACCTGGAAAAACCAGATTGACTCCGGGGGGAGAGCATCATGCGTGAAGTATTGTCCGAAAAACACCGCAGGACCGTCGCGACCGTCGTCGCGGCGGCGGTTCGCCTGCCCAAACCGCTGCGCGGCCCGCTGCAGCGCGCGGACATTCGGCCGTTTCTGCGTGCCTACTATGCCAACGTGGATGCCGAGGACCTAGCCGGTCGCGAGCCCGCGGAACTCGCGCTCATGGCGTCTTCGCACTTGAAGCTGGCGCGGCGGCGGCGCGGCCGCGCGGTGATTCGCGTGTTCAATCCGTCGCTGCGCGATGATGGCTACACGTCGCCGCACACCGTCATCGAAATGGTCAACGACGACATGCCCTTTCTCGTCGATTCGATCGGTCTCGCACTGACGCAACGGTCGCTGACCCTGCACTTCCTGGCGCACCCGGTTTTTGCCGTAACGCGCGATGCGGCCGGAAATCTGCGGTCGGTTCAGGAGCGCGGCCAGGCCGACGGCGCCAAGCATCAGCGGCTCGAGTCGTTCCAGCACGTCGAAGTGGATCGCATCGTCGACCCCGCGACGCTGCGCTCGCTGCAGGCGGAGATCGAGAGCAGCATGCGGGACGTGCGCGCCGCGTGCGCCGACTGGCCGAAGATGCAGACTGCGGCGCGGCAGGCAGCGGAGGACTTGAACTCCCTGGGTTCGCGCTTCGATGTGCTCGACATCACCGAAACCCAGGCGCTGCTGCAGTGGATGCTGGACCGTCATTTCACGTTTTTGGGATATCGTGAGTATCGGCTGCAAGGTACGGGCGGACGCGTATCGCTGCAGCCCGTGGAGGCGAGCGGGCTCGGAATCCTGCGCCCCGGCCACAGGCATCCGCACGGCGCCGGCCGCGTGCTGGCCAGCGACATCCGGCGTCAAAGCCGGTCGCGTGATCTGGCGCTGGTCACCAAGGCTAATTTTCAGTCCACGGTCCACAGGCCGGGCTATGTCGACTATATCGGCATCAAGCATTTCGGCCCCACGGGCCGCTTGATCGGCGAGCGCCGGTTTCTGGGCCTGTGGACTTCGGCCGCCTACGGCACCAACCCGCGCGATATCCCGATGGTGCGCCACAAGGTCGCCCAGATCGCGCAGCACTTCGCCCTGGCCCCCGACAGCCACGACGGCAAGGCGATGCAGCACATTTTGGAGTCGTTCCCACGGGACGAACTTTTTCAGGCCAGCGTGCCGGATCTCATCAAGGTGGTCACCGGCATTTTCGGGCTGCAGGAACGGCCTCGAGTCCGCCTGCTGTTGCGCCGCGACGCGTTCCGGCGCTTTTACTCATGCCTGATCTTCGTGCCGCGCGAGAAGTACAACACCGTGGTGCGGCAGCGCATCGAGCGGGTGGTCGGCAACGCGTTCAGTGCCATCAGCATGGAATCGCAGGTACAGATCGCCGAGTCCAATCTCGCGCGCATTCACATCGTCGCCCGCACGCTGCCGGTGGAGACCGAGCGGGTCGATGCCGACGCACTGGAGCAGCGCATCGCCGCGGCGGTGCGCTCGTGGGCGGATTCTTTCAAGAGCGCGCTGCTCGCGCGTTTCGACGAAGCCTATGCCCTCAAGCTCCACACCCTTTACGCGCAGGCGTTTCCGGCGGCCTACACGGAGGACTTCTCGGGCGAGGCTGCGGCGCATGACGTGACCTTCCTCGAGGCCGCGGACAAGGAACCCAAGCGCCTGCACCTCGATATCTACCGCCCCGAACCGAAACGCAAGGAAAAATTCTTTCTCAAGATCTTCCGCGGGCAGGACGCCATACCGATCTCGGACCTGCTGCCCATGCTCGAGAACATGGGTCTCAAGGTGATCGCGGAGCGGCCGTACGAGCTCGAGTTCGCCGGCGGCCGGCGCGGATGGATCCAGGATCTCGAACTCGTGATGCAGGCGCCGACGGTCATCAAATTCGACGCGCTGGATCGGGAGATCAAGAGCGCATTCACCGCCGTCTGGACCGGCCGCACGGACAGCGACGGCTTCAACCAGCTGACGCTGACCACGGGCGTGCCGTGGCGCACGGTGACGGTGCTGCGCGCGTATTGCCGCTTCCTGCTGCAGGCGGGTCTGCCGTTCAGCCAGGGCTACATTGCCCAGGTGCTGGTCAACAACTCAAGTCTGGCCCGCGCGTTCGCCGATTTGTTCGGGGCGCGCTTCGATCCGCGCCTGTCCGCATCGAACCGCCGCAGCTCCGTCGCCAAGGTCGATCAGCGCATCCAGGCGGCGCTCGAGGAGGTCAAGGGTTCCGACGAGGACCGCATCCTGCGCGCCCTGTGGAACGCCCTGTCCGCGACGGTGCGCACCAATGCCTATCAAACCGCGGAGGAGGGCCAGTTCAAGGACTACCTGTCGTTCAAGATGGAAAGCCAGCGCCTGCGCGAGCTGCCGCTGCCCAAGCCGCTGTTCGAGGTCTTCGTGTTTTCGACGCGTATGGAGGGCGTGCACCTGCGCATGGGTTACGTCGCGCGCGGCGGCATTCGCTGGTCCGACCGGCGCGAGGATTTCAGAACCGAGATTCTCGGCCTGATGAAGGCGCAACAGGTCAAGAACACGTTGATCGTGCCCGTGGGCGCCAAAGGCGGCTTCGTCGTGCGGCGCAATCTCGCGGGCGACCGCGAGGCGCAGGCTGCGGAAGTCATCGCGTGCTACCAAACGCTCATTCGAGGGCTGTTGGATATCACGGACAACATCGTCGACGATGAGATCGCGCCGCCCGCGGACGTCGTGCGGCATGACGGCGACGATGCCTATCTCGTGGTGGCCGCGGACAAGGGCACGGCGACGTTCTCGGACATTGCCAACGCGATCTCCGAGGAGTACGGATTTTGGCTGGGCGACGCCTTCGCGTCCGGCGGTTCGGCCGGCTACGATCACAAGAAGATGGCCATCACCGCGCGCGGCGCATGGGAATGCGTGAAGCGCCACTTCCGCGAGATCGGCATCGACATCCAGAATCAGGATTTCTCCGTGGCCGGCATCGGCGACATGGCCGGGGACGTATTCGGCAACGGCATGCTGCAGTCGCGGCACATCCGGCTGATCGCCGCGTTCAATCATCAGCATATTTTCATCGACCCGCAGCCCGACGCGCCGCGCTCGTTCAAGGAGCGCGAGCGCCTGTTCAAGTTGCCGCGCTCCTCATGGGAGGACTATTCAACCGCGGCGATATCGAAGGGCGGCGGCATATTCCCCCGCAGCGCCAAGAGCCTGACCTTGTCGCGCGAAGCTCAGGCGCTGCTCGAACTTCCGCCGCAATCCACGCCGAACGAAGTGATCAAGGCCATTCTGAAGTCGCACGTCGACCTCCTGTGGAGCGGCGGGATCGGCACCTATGTCAAGGCCGGCGGCGAAAGCAACATGGACGTGGGCGATCGCAGCAACGATGCGGTGCGGATCGACGCCCGCGAATTGAACTGCAAGGTCGTGGGAGAAGGCGGCAATTTGGGATTCTCGCAGCTCGGCCGCATCGAATTCGCGCGGCGCGGCGGCCGGCTCAACACCGATTTCATCGACAATTCGGCCGGCGTGAACTGCTCCGACGTGGAGGTGAATCTGAAGATCCTGCTCAACGGCGCCGTTCGATCCAAGGAGATCACGCGGAAGGCGCGCGATCGGCTGCTGGTGCAGATGACGGATGAAGTCGCGGGCTTGGTTCTACGCAACAACTACCTCCAGAGTCAGGCGATCAGCACGGGCGAGTTCCAGGCCAAGGAGCGCCTCGCGGAAAGCGCCTACGTCATCCGCGCGCTGGAACGCTCCGGGGACCTGAATCGCTCGCTGGAGTACCTGCCGTCCGATGAGGAAATCGCCGAACGCCGCAAGGCCGGCGAAGGCCTCACGCGGCCGGAACTCGCCGTCACCCTGGCTTACGGCAAGATCTGGCTGTACAAGGCGCTGATCCACTCCGACGTTCCGGAGGATCCGTATCTGTCCGCGGAACTGGCGCGTTATTTCCCGACGCCGGTGCAACAGCGCTTCGCTTCGCGCTTGAAGCGCCACCGGTTGCGCCGCGAAATCATCTCGACGGCAATCACCAACAGCCTGATCAACCGCATGGGACCCGTGTTTCCCGTGCGCGTGCAGGACGACACCGGCGCCGAGCCCGCCGCCATCGCACGCGCCTACAGCATTGCGCGCGAAGTATTCGCGGCGCGCGCCATCTGGACGCAGATCGAGGCGCTCGACACCCTGGTGCCGGCGGCCGTGCAGTACACGGCGCTGTTGCAGACCGCTCGATTGCTGCGCCACGCAACCTACTGGCTGCTCGAAAACCGGCGCAGCGACTTGGGGATTGAGCGCGCGGTTCGGCGTTACGCCGCGCCGGTCGGGGAACTGTCGCGGACCTTGCACGACGTGCTGCCCGCGGTCGAGCAGGCGCGTCTCGGGGTGCTGCGTTCCCGCCTCATCGAACAGCGCGTGCCTGACGCTTTGGCGACCCGCATCGCCTCGCTGGATTGGCTGCATTGCTCGCTGGACCTGGTCGAGGCGGCGATGGCCTCCCGCCTCGAGATCGATTTTGCCGCCAGGGTTTATTTCGACGTCGGCGAGCGCATCGGCCTCGCCTGGATCAAGGATCAGATCGAGACCCTGCCGGTGGAGGGACATTGGCAGGCCGTCGCCCGCGGCACGCTCAGCGACAACCTGTTCGAGCTTCAGCGCAAGATCACGAGCGCCGTGCTGTCGTGCCGGGGCGCCTCGCCTGGCGCCCGCGTGGACCGCTGGCTCGAGGACCATTCCGCGGCGGCCCTCTCGCTGAAGCGAATCGTCGTCGATTTGCGCACCGGAACGGCGCCGGATTTCGCGACCCTCTCCGTGGCCCTTCAGGCCGTGCGAAGGTTGGTGCAGGATGGCTCCCATGCAGGATGAGTCGATGTTCGGCAAGGACTATCTTCAGTTTCGGATCACATCCGAGTTCGCGCTCGCGCGGCACATCGGTATTGTGGTCGAGCGCGCCGACGACTCCGGAATCATCCTCTCGGCCCCGCTCCTGCCCAACGCCAATTACAAGGGCACGGCATTCGGCGGAAGCCTGTTTTCGCTGGCCGTTTTGACCGGCTGGGCCTGGGTGAGCCGGTATCTCGACGCAACGGGACTTGCCGCCGACGCGGTGATTCAGGAATCCACGATCCGCTACCTGGTGCCGGTGCACGGCACCCTCCGGGCTACGCTCCGGCTGCCGAAGCCTGAGCAGGTTGAGAAATTCAGAAAGATGTTGCAGCGTGCGGGACGCGGACGCATTCGGCTCTTCGTGGATGTTCACCACGGGCAGGCGCCGGCGACCGAATTCGAAGGCGTCTTTGCCGCTGCCCTGCGATGAACGCGGCAGTGGCGCACATGAGGGGAATTTCACCATGCCCGGAAAACTGATCTTGGTTCGTCATGGACAGAGCGTGTGGAACGTCGAGAACCTCTTCACCGGATGGCATGACGTCGACTTGAGCGATCTTGGGCGCCGGGAGGCCGAGCAGGCGGGCCATGAATTGCTCGCCGAAAAGCTCGAACCGAACATCGCCTTCACGTCCGTGCTGAAGCGCGCCATCCGCACCCTGTGGTTGATTCAGGACACCATGGATCGCATGTGGATCCCCGTGGAAGGCACCTGGCGGCTCAATGAGCGCCACTACGGAGCACTGCAAGGACTCAACAAGGCGCAGACCGTCGAGCAGCACGGCGAAGCTCAGGTGAAGATCTGGCGCCGCAGCTACGACATCCCGCCGCCGCCCCTGGGGTGGGACGATCCGCGGCACCCGCGTTTCGATCCGCGGTATGCCAACATCGATCCGGCGCTGCTGCCGGCGGCCGAGTCGCTCAAGGACACCCTGGCACGCGTGCTACCCTTCTGGGAGTCCCGAATTGTTCCCGAACTGCGCACCGGCAAGAACGTCCTGATCGTGGCGCACGGCAATTCGCTTCGCGCCCTGGTCAAGATGCTCGACATGATGTCCGAGCGCGACATCGTCGAGTTCAACATTCCCACGGGCATACCGATGCTGTACGAACTCGACGAGCAGATCCAGCCGGTGGGCCGCCGGTTCCTGGGTGACCCGGACGCGCTCGCGGCGGCGCAGGATGCGGTACGCCGGCAGACCGAAAAACGCTAGGTGTCCGGCATGGCCAAGTGTCCGGCATGGCCAGGTATCCGCCGCGGCCAGGTATCCGCCGCGGCCAGGTATCCGGTGCGGCTAGGTATCCGGTGCGATGGAGACTTTGATTCCGCTCAAGGCTTCCGTGAAATCCACCTGACACGACAGCCGGGAGGTCGCGTCGCGATAGTCCGGCAACTCCTTGAGCAGCTCCAATTCGTCGCTTTGCGGCTTGGGCAGCCGGCCTGCCCAGCTCTCCTCGACGTATACGTGGCAGGTCGCACACGAGCACAGGCCGCCGCAAATGGCGGCGACGCCGTAGTCGAGTTCGCGCAGAATCTCCATCACCTTCAAGCCGGGTTTTGCCTCGATCTCATGCTCTTTCCCGTCTCGGTCCACAACGATCATCCGCGCCATTCTGCTCTCCATTAAAATTTCCCGCGTGGGCGCCTACAGGCGGCCCGCACGCCTAAAGGCGGCTAGTGTGCCGGAACTTGGGTTTCGCGACCACCACCGTGCAAGCGCAGCGCCAGCAGTGTGGCGCGGGCAGAGACCTCACAGCCCGGGGCTCCGGCCCGCTGGGTCAAGTATAATTCGCTCCACAGCAGGCAGACGTAGTCGTACAGCCAGGTAAGCAGCCGAAGACGCTCCGATTCGTGCCCGTCGGCGGGGCGCTCGAGGTAGCCCGCCAAAACCTCCGCGGCAAAACTCGCCGTTCCGTCGGTGTTTGCGATCCACGCCGCCAGGTCCCAGTAGGGATCCGACACATGCGCATACTCCCAATCGAGGAGCACGAGGCGCTCGCCGGCCGCCACGTTGAGGCGGTGCACATCGCTGTGGCACAGCACTGGGTGAGCGGCTGGAATCGCTGCCAGCTTCTCGAGGTACGCATTGGCCGCACCGCACAACCCTGCCGACGCGGCGGCGGCCGATGCCGCGGCGGACGCGGCCGCAGGCTGCATCCCGCCCTGTGCCGCCGCCCGGCGGGTGGCCGCCCCGCCGTAATGTGCGATCCAGGCCGTGGGGCTCATGATACGGGCCGGACTCGGCACCGGGAGCGCGTGAACCCGGCGCAGGAGTCCGGTCAGTGCGCGGATATTGCCCGGCAGCCGCAGCTCCTCGGCAGTCCACGCATGGCCGCCGGTCCACTCGGCCACGAGGACTCCCCGAGACGGCTCGCAACAGGCGATGGCCGGGGCGAGCCCGGCACGCGCCGCGCATTCAAGAACTCTGCATTCCCATTCGCGATCGACGCCAAGCTCCGGGGCGTCGGAGGCCAGCCGCATCGAGTACACCCGTCCGTCGCGTTCCACCCGGTAGCTTTCGTTGACGAGTCCGGCCGCCAGCGGCTTGAGCGTCACCGGCCCTCCCCCGGGTACCCACCGCAAGGCAAGCTCCTCAGGCGCGCTGTGCGGCATGGGCCTCCGGCTCCAAGCGCCACTCGCGCATGCCCGCGACGATCAGCACCAGGTACAGACCGAAGAGCAGCACGGTGACGTACAGCCGGCGTGTGAAATAGAGCCACATGCTCAACGAGTCGATGACGAGCCACCAATGCCAGTTCTCATACACCTTGCGCGCCACCAAGAAGGTCGCGAATACGCTGCCCCACGCCGCCATGGAATCTGCGAACGGCCACGCGGCCGGAGTGAAGCGGCGCAGGAAAAAGCTGCTGACCATCGACATCCCGATCACCGCCAAGAGCCCCAGGGAGTTGCGGGACAACGGCCACCGCGACACCTCCAGGCGCCGGCCGCCCCGGTCCCGACTCCATTGCCGATAGCCGTAGACCGCCATGGCGGCATAGAAGGCGTTGAGAACGGACTCCATGTACAGGTGCGCGCCGAACATCACCCAGACATAGAGGCAGGAGCTCAAGAATGCCGCAGCCCAACAGCCGATCTGCTGCCGGATGGCGAGCAACAAATACACCACGGCGAGCGCGGCCGCGACGATTTCGAGCCAACTCGTCGAGCGCCAGGCACCGTCGAGTTGGACGATGAACTCGCTGATCACGGCGGCGGCGCTGGCGGTCGTTCCAAACCCGGAAGCACCTTCAGGACGAACACGGGCTGCGGACCTGCCGCGGCGGCGCGAGCCATCTCGGCGGCGAGAACTGCCATCACCCGGTCGAGATCACCCCAGATTTGCGTGCTCAGCGCGTTGGTGACCACGTGGAGTTCCGCATAGGTGTTCAAGCGATCGATGAACGCCTGAATCAGCGGACGATAGTCGCCCGCCAAGGGGTACATACTGATTTCGACGGCTGTGCGCATGGCACCTTTTCCCTACGCCGGCATTATCCGGGTCAGGTTCAACGGGTTCGCAGGTAAGTCGGATAGTCGACATCCCACGTCTCAGGTCTCGTTCGAGACCACCCCAAGGTTCATGGAAGTGTAGCCTGGCGCTCCGATGCGTGCAAAACTCCCACCCCTGGCTGCGGAGGACTACTTGCGCATATTCCAAGTCGACGCGTTCACGCGCACTCGCTTCACCGGCAATCCGGCTGCCGTCGTGCTCGACGCCGACGGCCAGACCGATGCCACCTTGATGTCGATCGCACGTGAGTTCACGCAGGCGGAGGTGGCCTTCGTATCCGCCGCCACCGGCGGCGATCACGACATCCGTCTCCGGTTCTTCAATTCCCGCAAGGAGGCGCCGTTCGTCGGACACGCGACCGTGGCCGCCCACGCGGTTTTAATGGCGCTCGGACGCCGGGGGGAGGGTGTGATCCGGCAGCACTCCGGAACCGGCATCATCGAGGTGCGGGTACAAGAACAGGACGGACCCCGGATCGAGTTTCGCCAAAACACCCCGGATCTCGATGCACCGTTGCCGTTCAAGACCACGTTGCGGGTGGCCGAGGCGCTGCGTCTCCCGGCCACTCAGCTGCATGAAGTCATGCCCGCCCGACTCGCGCACCGCGGCAGCTCGAGATTGCTACTACCCGTCGCGGATTCGCGCGCGCTGGAGGTGCTGGCGCCGAATCTCGATACCTTGCTGGCTCTCGGCAAGGAGTTGAAGCTGGAGGGCTTTTTCGTTTTTGCGGTCAATCGAAGCCACGACGAATTCTCCACGGATTCGCGGATGTTCTGCCCGGCGCTCGGATTTCCGGAAGATCCGGTCAGCGGCAACGCGCATGCCATGCTCGCCGCCTATCTGTGGGAACTCGGTCAATTCGGCAAGAGCGTGACCACCTTTACCGGCCGGCAGGGGCGTCATATGAATCGCCCCGGCGAGGTGAACGTCAGGCTGGAGATCGACGATGGCAGCCTGGTGGCTGCGCACATCGGCGGCGGCGCCGTGATCGTCAGCGAAGGCACTCTCGCGCTCTAGCCCGGCCCCTTCAGTTCGATGTTCAATGGGCGGCGGCGACAATCCGGGCGTAACGAGGGATCGACGGCATGACGGTACTCCTTGTCCGCAATCGGACTACAGTTCGCGGCGCGCGCGATCCAGCCATTCAGCCTGTGCCTTCCGGTAGTGCGCCGGCGCCATTCTCGCGCCGTCCACGAGATCCTTCAGGATACGCCGCGCTTCGTCAAGCTTGCCGCGCCGCTTGAGCAGCAGCGCGTACCGAACCCTGGCTTCGGCACCCGGATACCCCGGTGCCGCCGCAGCGTATTCGCGTTCAGCCTCCTCGAGCGCTTCCTGCGCCTCGAGGGTGCGCGCATACAAAAGATGTCCGTCCGCCGACTTGAACTCCGGATTGTGCAGCATGAGCCGCTCGAGCGACGCTCGCGCCGGGCCAAATTCGCCGGACGCGAATTGCGCCCCCGCCAAACCGAGCAACAGCACAGGATCGTGTTCGAATATGCCCGTCAGGCCGCCTTGGTACACCGCTGCCGCTTCCGCGTACTGGCCGCGTTCGTACAATTCCTCGGCGAGCCGCCGGCGTGCATCGACATTGCCGGAAAATTGCACGGCCGCGGCGGCTTGCCGCAAATCCCGATCGGGATCGATGATGCGTTGCACGCTCGCCTTGGTGCGCCGTGCGGTCCGTCCCCCGAAGATCTCCGGCAGGATTTCGACGCCGATGTAGGCGAGCGAGCCTGCCGCCGGCAGCAGCGCAATGGCCCAGATCCATAAATTATTCCTTCCCGTCCTGATGACGTGAACGATGAGCGCGGCCTGCAAGGCGAGAGTCAGGATGAAGATCAGCGGCATGACCCGTATTGTAGAACACCCGGCGGTCCCGCTGGGTGCCGATGCTGCAAACCTGGGCTTATCGCTCGGCGACGTGAATCTTACGCTGCACATCGGGACACTTGGCCCAGCCGATGTTGGACAGGGAATACCCAAGGACATGCTGCGTGCGGGCGTCGACCGTTACTTCCATTTCGCAGCCGTGAAAGCCCACAGGCGCACCTGGGGGCGTCTGCTCCATGAACCAGACGTAAACGAGCTTGGTGGGAGTGGTATCGATCTTGCGCGGCGGTCCGAAGGCTTCCTGCAGCCGGCTCACTGGTTTGCCGACATTGTCGGCCGCGATGCGCGGTATCGGGCGCACCGCAAAGCCCGAATGACCGCATGCGGAGATCAACAGAGCCGCCATCGCAACGGACGCAGCAGAGACACGCAACATATTCCGATCCAATGCCGAGTAAGGATCTCGAGTGTTGCCGGACGCGGGCGCCTTGCCGCTGACTCACTTCGCAGATTGAAAAATCAGTTGCCGGGCGCGGGCGTCTTCGCTGACTTGCGTCGCAGATTGAAAATCCGTCGCATACGCGCGCCCCTTATGTAAACGCAGCACATGCGTGATGCCGCGCGGCAGGTCCTCCGGATGGTGTACGGCGACGATGAGCGTGAGCCCCCGCTTCATCAAGCGCTCCAGCAGCCGCTTCATCGCGCCCCGCTGGCGTGGATCGAGTCCGGTCAGCGGTTCGTCGAGCAGTAGAATGCGTGCATCGCCCGCGAGCGCCCGCGCGAAGAGCGCGCGGCGCAACTGACCGTAGGACAGCTCCCGCGGCCGGCGCTTCGCAACGGACAGAAGAGCGAAGTACCTGAGCCACTGACGCGCACTTTTCCGATCGGCCGCCGTCGGAGGATCGGACAGGCCGATACTGGCGTGACGGCCGCTCGCCACCAGATCGGACACTGTGACGTTGACGGCATAATCGGTCTGCAATTCGGGCGAGATGTAGCCCACCCGCCGTTTCCACGAATCGATCGGCGTCCCGCGAGGAAATCCGGCGCGTTCAATCCTTCCGCCCAGGGCCGGCGACAGATCGCCGTACAGCAATTTGAGGAAGCTGGATTTGCCGCTGCCATTCGCACCGAACACGGCCCAGTGCTCGCCCGAGTGCAGATCCCAGTTCACATCGCGCAGCACGGCGCGGTAGTCGACAAACAAATCGGCGCCGCGGAGTTGCAGCAGCAGCGCGCCCTTCGCTGCCGAACGTTTGTCACGCACCGCATGTGCGGATCGTTTCCCAACCACGGCAGGCGCACGCACCGGCGCTCCTTCACCGGCATGCCGCGCCAACCGGGCAAGATCGATGCCGCGCAGGAGCCGGACCGTGCGCAGGCGCCCGGCGCGCAATTCGATCAAGCCCTGCGTGTCGCCGGGCACGTCCACGGCCCGATGACTGGAGGCGATCCAAGACTGGCCGGCGGCACTCGCTTGTCCAAGTATCCGATCGATGCGGTGCCGATAATCCGCATCCAAGCCGTTGTAGAACTCATCCAGCAGCAACCAGTCCGGTCTCTGCACGAGGGCTCGGGCCAGCAGCGCGAGCCGTCTCTGACCATAGGACAACGACAAGAAGCGCCGCTTCCCGAGGTGCTTAAGTCCGCACCGTGCGAGCATCGCCGCGCTCCGCCGCCCTTCCGTTGACGTGATCGGACGCAGCAACAGATCGGTCCGGTGCAAGCCGCTGGCCACGAGGTCCAGCACCGTAAGATCCCAACCGTAGAGAGTATATTTATCTTGAAGTTCGGCGCCGATGTAGGCGATGCGTTGCTTGGCCGCGATGAGATCGACGGGACGGGTCCCGAGGGAGTAGGTGCGGATTTCACGGCCCGTCGGTGTCGGCCACACATCCGTGCCGAGCAGTTTGAGAAGCTGCGTCTTGCCGGCGCCGTTGCCGCCAACGAGCGCCCAACGCTCCCCGGCATTCAAGCGCAGCGATATGTTCCTCAAGGCCCACGTGTCGCCCCGCCGCACGCTGACGGCGTGCAACTCGATGTTCAGCCTGTCGCTCATGAGCGATTGAGTCGCCAGATACCCTTGTCTTCGGCGACGCGGCCGTCGCGGACGAGTTTGATGAGGTGCGCTTCCAGGGTGAGCTTCGCCCAGGAGTGGCGGTCCGGCGGCACGTCGTCGTAGACGGCGGGCGTCAACCGGTCGAGCGTGGCCGGGCCCAGTTCCGACATCTTCGCCAGGACCTTCTCCTCGCGGCCGAGGCGATGCGCGCGCAACAGCGCCAGCATGCGTTTACCGCGCGGCAGGATTGCGCCATGCCCGGGTGCGATGCGCTCGAAATCGCAGGCTTCCAGCTTTTTGAGTGATTCCATGTAAGCGGTCATGTCGCCGTCGGGCGGCAGAATCACGGGGGAGACCCCTTCGAGCACATGATCGCCGGTGAAGAGCAGGCGTTCGCTCGCCAACAGGTAGCACACGCAGTTCGACGCGTGCCCGGGCGTGTGAATGGCGGTCAATGCAACATCGCCAAACATCAGCGCCTCGCCGTCCCGTGGGCAGAGATCGGGGCGGAAACTCTCGTCTTGCCGGCCATCGGCGGGCGGCGCCAGGCCGATCAGGCATGCGCCTGTTTGCTTCGCGAGCACCGCAGCGAGCGGCGAGTGGTCGCGGTGCGTATGGGTGACGATGACCCAGCGCACGATTCCACCGGCTGCGGCCACGATCGCCCGCAAATGCTCGTCGTCGTTGGGACCGGGATCGAGAATGGCGATCTCTTGCGTTCCCAACAGATATGTGTTGGTCCCGGGGCCCGTCATCATGCCGGCGTTGGGTGCAACGATACGGCGCACGCCGGCGCCCAATGACACGGCGGTGCCGGGAACGAGGTTTGACCGGGGTTCGGGGAGTTGCATTCGAGCTTTGGGTGGGCCTGTGATGTACATCGCATTTTGACATAGTTGCGATGATCGCCGGAGCGGCTACACTGGGAGCCATGCCGAAGTCTCCGAACGCCAGGCGAGTGGGCGGACCCAAGTCCTGGGAAGAGTTGTCCCGACCCGATGCCGATCAGAATCAGCGATTCCTGGCCGAATCGCTGTCCCTGCTGCTGGCGGATTTGTTGCGCTCGGTACTGTCCGACGCCAGTCCGGCGCTGCCTGCCGATGAGTTTGCGGTCGAGCGCTATCGAAACCTGGCCGATTCGCTTGCGGACGGAGAGTCACGCCGCCGCACCAGCCTCGGGATCACCCGGGCGGGGCTGGCGAAGCGCTGCGTCACGTGGCTGAAGCTGCTCCTGACGCCGGCGCCCAATGCAACGGCCGCGGCGGCGATGCGGGAATTCGTCGATGCGCTGGGGTTGTTTCCGGCGCTGTTCGACAGCGAACCGTCGGCAAGGTCGCGGCGTGCGCGGCTGACCTGGCTGCTGACCCATGACCGGCGGCTGGACGCCAGCACGCGGGAGGCCGCCACCGCGCTGATCGAGGCCTGCGAGCATTTGGGGGTCCTGCTGTGGCCCGATGCGGAAACCGCCTGACCTGGAGCGAGGCGAAATGCCCAGACAGGCTCCTAGTTCCTGTTTCCGCCGGTGAGGGAGGCGTATAATACCTGGTTCTTCCTTGCGAGTGCCGGCCGGAGTTTCGAATGCAGACACCCACACCTGACCCACCTCTGGCCGGAAGGCACAGATCGCAGCGCCGCTCACCGGCCCCACCTGAAACAGAACCTGTATCGGCTCCATCGGCTCCTGTGGATAAATCGCGCTTCACATTTCAGAAGCTGCTCCAGCCGTTCGCCGTCGACCGTGTCAGCGCCGCGCCCATCATTTGGTTCTTCCTCGATTGGCTGGTGCTGGGTGTCGCCATCGCGAGCCTGCTGGTGGTCGAGGCGTGGTGGGTCAAGGCGTTCGCCTCGCTGGTGGCCGCGTTGTGGATCGCGCGATTGTTCGTGATCGGCCACGATGCCTGCCATGGTTCGTACACGCCCAATAAAATCCTCAACAAGTGGATCGGCCGCATCGCGTTTCTGCCCTCATTGACGCCCTACAGTCTCTGGGAAGTCGGGCATAATCTCGCGCATCATGGCTTCACAAATTTGAAGGGCCGGGACTACGTGTGGACGCCCTACTCTCCGCACGAATTTGCACAACTGCCTTGGATACGCCGGCAGCTCGAGCACATCTATCGCAGCGGCGTCGGTCAGGGTGTCTATTACATGGTCGAGATGTGGTGGAAGAAGTTGTTCTTCCCGGGCCGCAAGCATGTAACGACGCGCCGCACGAGCCATCTGGTCGACAGCTTTCTGGTCGCGGGATTCGCGGTGCTGTGGATCGGCGGCCTGACCCTGTGGGGCGCCTACACCGGTAAATCCATCTGGTCGCTCTTGACCTTCGGTTTTGTGGTGCCGTTTTTCCTGTGGAATTGTCTCATGGGATTCGTGATCTACGTGCAGCACACCCATCCCCGCGTGGCCTGGTACGAGCGCCGCGACGAATGGAGCGCCAATGCCGGATATGCCACCACCACTGTGCACATCAAGCTCATGCGCCCGCTCGACGGCCTGATTCACTACATCCTCGAACATGGGGCCCATCACGTGAACATGGGTATCCCGCTGTACCGGCTGAAGGAGGCCCAGGCGCGCCTGAGCGCCACCCTGGATGAGAGGCTCAATTCGGAAGTCTTCACCTGGCGCTATTACTGGAACACGGTGCGGCGCTGCAAGTTGTACGACTTCGCGCAGCACGTGTGGATGGATTTCGACGGCCGTGTCACATCCCAGCCGCTGGTTCAGGGCCGCTGATATCGGGACGGTCCGTCGCGGAGCGGCCGTGGCGGCGGGCGGCTAACGAAAAGTGTAGCGAATCGAAATCGATGCCGCACGGCCGGGCGTGGCGTACCCGTTGGCAAGCTCGTAGCGGCGGCCGAGCGCATTATCGAGTCGCGCCGCCACCGACCAGGACGGCGCCAGCCGCAGCTTCCCGAAGACCGAGCCAAGCACGTAGCCGCCGTCGCGGGCCCGGACGCCGCTGGCGGCGTCAACATCCTCCCGGGCACCGGATTGGAGAACTTCGACTCCCAGATCGCCGCGCCCAATCCGCCGCGACGCGCTCAACGTGAAGCTGTGTCTGGAACGACGCAACAGCTCCGTGTCGCTTGCGCCTGCGGAAAGGTTGCGTGGATCCTGCAAGCTGCCCTCCGCGCGAACCGACCACGGATCCGCCCGCAGCTCCCAGCTCGCCTCCAGCCCCCGGATTCGCGCGCGATCGATGTTCAGGTTCAATGAGCTGAAGTCGACGGGATTGAAAACGGACACGATCAAATCGGTGATGGTGTCTTGAAAAGCCGAGAAGGCCACCTCCTGCGATTCGGTGAGCCGCGACTTGACGCCGATCTCGAAATTGCGGGAACTCTCCGGCAGTAGATTTGGATTGCCCCCGTAGCCGAACCGATCGGTGGCGGACGGTGCGCGAAACGCCGTGCCGGCAGAGGCGATCAGCAGCGTGTCTGCGGTCAATGCATATCCGTATTCCGCGTTCCACGTTTCATGATCGCCGAACGCCGGGTGATGGTAGTAACCGACGGCCAGCAAAAGCCGATTCGGTCCCGCATCGAGCTGGTCCTGAACGTAGTAGGTTTGGGTGTGGGTTTCGATCGAATAGGGCAACCCGAATGACAGCGAGTCGGTTTGCTCCTTGGTCAGGATCGCGCCGAAGGTGACGAGCTGGTTGACGCGAGCGCCTGCGATTTTCACGTCATTCTGCAGATCGGCGGTGTCTCGCGATGTATGGTCGAAATCGCCCGCCGGAACCTGGTTGAACGGGTCGACTTGGTCCTGACGCAGATCGTCGACGATGCGGCTCAAGGTGAGGCGCGTGTGCCAGATTCCGGTCAGGTCGCCGCTCGCGTGCACGGCAAGCGCGCTGTTCCGGAAGCGTTCGCTGAGAGGCGTAAAGGATACGAACTCGGTGAAGTCGCTGTTGTAGTTCCCGTTCGCGTAGTCGGTGCTGCCGGTGGACAGCCAATACAGCGCCCCGACGTCGACGCCGGCAATTTTCGTCGATGCGGCGGCGGTACCGGACAGGTTTTTGTAGCCGCTGTCCAGAGTGTCGCCGATGAAGGGTGGAAACCCGTTCGATCGCTGCCCGGTGAATGCGCCGCGCAGACTCGTATCGCCCTCGGTGTAGTTGCCGTCGACGGCGACCTCACCGGTGCCGTAGCGGCCATAGTCGAGCATCGCGCCGGCGCCCGACGCCCCGCCCGTACGCGTGATCAGGTTGACGACGCCGCCGATGGCGTCGGTGCCGTAAATGGCGGAGCGCGGACCCTTGACGATCTCGATCCTCTCGAAGAGTTCCGGGGCAAGGTTTGCGAGCGGCGCAAGCCCGAGGGTGCCCGCGTTGATGCGGATCCCATCGATCATCACGATCGACTGATCGCTGTTGGCCCCGCGAATGAACAGCGACAGGGGCTGGCCCGGGCCGCCGGATCGGCCGATATCGAGGCCGGCGTGAAAGCGCAGCACGTCGCCGATATCGGTTGCAAGAGAATTCTCGAGCGAAGTGCGATCGATGAGGATCACCGGCTCGAGGGCCTGGCTTGCCGGCTGCGCGCTGCGCGTCGCGGTCACGACCACTTCGTCCAGCAAGGAATCAGCGGCCATCGAAGCCGCGGCCATGCGCGCCTCGGCGGCCCCGATATTCATACACAGCGGCGCAGCGCATATGCATGCAACGACCAGGTATTTCAAGAACTCCGCTCCCCGATGACGAGATCCTTCAGACCGCGTCCGGCGCAGGCAGGGGTTGCGTCATCCGAATACGGCGGATGCTGCGACACCGACCGGCGTAGAACGCCGACAACCGTCGCCGCTCGGGAAATTCCGCTCGCTCAGCACACCCCGGCTGTCGAATGGGCGACTACGACAAGCAGGTCTCCTGGCTCGCGGGTTGGGGGCTCGCATCACCTTCCCGGATCTCGTCGATCCAGTGGTATTCGATGCAGCGCAGACCGCTCACAGTTGCGGGGGCAGCCCGGGTTTTACCCGAGTTCCCTATTAATCCCCTCACGGGGAACTTGTCGAGAGCGTATAAGTTGCAACAACGGACACATCAAGTCAATCTCAATCGACCTCGAGCCGACGTCATTTCTTCAAAATCTTTGCGTGATGCTGCAGATGATCGGCCATGAACGTCTGAATGAAATAGTACCCGTGGTCATAGCCCGGCTGCATGCGCAGGTTCAGCTTCTGTCCCGCCGCCGCGGCCGCGGCGGCGAATTTCTCGGGTAACAACTGTTGGTCCGCGAGAAATTGATCGGCCGCGCCCTGGTCGATCAGGATATGCCCGGGAAAGGGCTTGCGCCCCACGAGCTCGGTCGCATCATGTTCGCGCCAGGTCTCCTTGTCGGGGCCCAGGTAATTGGTGAACGCCTTCTGTCCCCAAGGGCATTGCATCGGCGCAGCGACGGGTGAGAACGCCGACACTGACTGGTACTGCGCCGGATTGCGCAATGCGAGGGTCAAGGCGCCATGACCTCCCAACGAGTGTCCGAAGATGCCGGTGGCACCGGCCAGCGCGGGCAGATTGGCAGCCACCACTTCGGGAAGCTCGCGGGCGACGTAACTGTACATGCGGTAATTCGCCGACCATGGAGGCTGGGTCGCGTCCACGTAGAATCCGGCGCCCTGCCCGAAATCCCACATCGCGGCATCGCCCGGGATGCGGGGCTCGCGTGGACTGGTGTCGGGCCCGATCAGCATCAAGCCCAATTCTGCGGCGACGGCCTGCGCATGCGCCTTGATGGGAAAGGTCTCCTCCGTACAGGTCAACCCCGCGAGGTAGTACAGCACGGGAACCCTGCCCGCCTTCGCCTGCGGCGGCTGATATACGGAAAACTTCATTGGTCCGCGGGTTTCCCGGGAATCATGTTTGTAGAATTGCTGCTTGCCGCCGAAGCAGGCATGCTCGGATATGAGTTGAATCGTGGTCATGTGTACACCGTCACGCTGCGATATGAATTAAGGGCTATCCTAAGCAAAGGAGCCTGTCTGAGTATTCTACGTGAGCCGCGTTGGCAAGGAGAGGGAGCGGATGCAAGGCGCGCGGCGCGGTCCATAGTGGATACTATGGACAAGCCGTGCAACACCGCAGACGCCCCCTCGCTCGGATCCGTTGTCCCGCCATGGGACAACGGTTGCGCACGAGCAAACGGCCTTGCCAACCCTTCGGGACCGGGCAGATTTCCCCTCATGCGGCGTTGTCGCCTCCTCATTGGGTCTCGACCCAACAGCGTCGGCTCCGCCTTGCCTGAGGGGAAATCTGCCGCGGTCGCGGCCACGTAGAATACTCA
>WNFR01000291.1_pt1 | contig 65493 bp, 69 predicted proteins | sample 5400221 | NCBI WGS metagenome assembly WNFR01 (sample SAMN13153357, study PRJNA577476) | soil metagenome | isolation source: 40 cm soil under Madrone tree | place: USA:California | collected 2016-06-14
CCGATGCCGCGCCGCACCTGGGTCACGTCCGCCCCGACGGTCTCGCACAGCTGCGCGATCTGATTCATGAAGGAGACCCGCGTGGCGAGCATGGCGTTGGCGGCGTACTTGGTCATCTCGGCCGAGGGAATGTCCATCATGATCAATGGATTGCCGGTGCGCACAAAGGGGGCGTAGAGCTCTTCGATCACTTTGGCCGCTTCGGGCGAGTCGACCCCTACCACGACGCGGTCGGGCTTCATGAAGTCATCGACGGCGGCGCCTTCCTTGAGGAACTCCGGATTCGAGCACACGTAAAACGGCGTCGTCGTTTCGCGCGCGATCTGCGCGCGCACCTTCGTGGCCGTGCCCACAGGGACGGTGCTCTTCGTGACGACGACCTTGGACGCGTTCATGTGCTTGCCGATCGTCGTGGCGACGGCGAGCACGTGCTGCAGGTCGGCCGATCCGTCTTCGTCGGGCGGCGTCCCCACCGCGATGAACACGATCTCGGAGCGCTCGACGGCGGGGCCAACGTCGGTCGTGAAGGTCAGCCGGCCCTCACGCTGATTGCGGACGACGAGCGGCTCGAGTCCGGGCTCGTAGATCGGGAGTTTGTTCGCCTTGAGGTTCTTGATCTTGGCCGCATCGACGTCGGCACATACGACGTCATTGCCCGTCTCCGCGAGACAGGCACCCACGACCAGACCTACATATCCGGTGCCGACGACGGCGACCTTCACGCGCGGGGACCTGCCTTGGGCAACACATGCCGGGTATCCACGACGGAGCGCGCGTGCCGCGCGATCAATTTGTAGTCAATCGCGGCGTGATCGGTCACGATGATGACGCAGTCGGCCTGTTGGAGCGTCTCCGCCGTGAGCTGCACGGAATTGAGCGCGATGCCCTCTTCCTTCAGGACCGGCACGTGCGGATCGTGATAGGACACGTCAGCGCCGCGCTGGTGCAGCAACCGGATCACGTCCAGCGCCGGGCTCTCGCGGATGTCGTCGATGTTTTTCTTGTAGGCGACGCCCACCAGCACGACGCGACTCGCCCGCACCGCTTTGCCCTGCTCGTTGAGCGCGTCCACGACTTTGCCGACCCAGAACTCCGGCATCTCGGCATTCAGCTCGCCGGCGAGCTCGATGAAGCGCGTCTTGTAATTGAGCGTGCGCATCTTCCAGGCGAGGTAATGCGGGTCGAGCGGAATGCAGTGCCCGCCCACGCCCGGGCCCGGCGTGAATTTCATGAACCCGAAAGGCTTCGTGGCCGCCGCCTCGATGACTTCCCAGACGTCCACGCCGAGCTTGTCGCACACGATCGCCATTTCGTTGGCGAGCCCGATGTTGACGCTGCGGAAGGTGTTCTCGAGGATCTTCACCAGCTCGGCCGCCTCGGGCGACGACACCGGCACGAGCGTATCGATGGCTCCCTGATACAGGGCCGTAGCCACCTTCAGACAGGCGGGGGTAATGCCGCCGATCACCTTGGGCGTGTTGCGGGTGTTGAACCGCTCATTGCCGGGATCGACGCGCTCCGGCGAGAACGCCAGGAAGAAATCCTGTCCGACCTTGAGGCCCGTGGACTCGAGGGCCGGGAGCATCAGCTCGCGCGTTGTGCCGGGATACGTCGTCGACTCGAGCACCACCAGCTGCCCCTTGCGGAGCACGCGCTTCACCGACTCGGTGGCCGCGAGCACGTAGCTCACGTCGGGATCTTTGGTCTTGGACAGCGGCGTGGGCACGCTGATCGAAATGACGTCGGGCTCTTTCAGGCGAGTCAGGTCGGCGGTCGCGGAGAATTTCTTGGCCTGCACGGCGTCGCTGACCGTCGCGGCCGGGACATCCAGAATGTGGGAGCGGCCCGCGTTCAGGGAATCGACGACCCGCGAGTTGACGTCCACGCCGAGCACGCGATAGCCGGCGCGCACCAGCTCCATCGCGAGCGGGAGTCCGACATAGCCGAGGCCGACGACGCCGAAGACCGCGGTGCGATCCTTCGCCTTCGCGAGCAGCGTCTCGACCATCGTGGGTGCAGCGGCAGTCGCAGTCATGGTGTCTCCGGAGCGCCGCCGCGCGCGAGCGAGCGGGAGGCGGCCTCTAACACGCGGACGACGCGGACGCCGTCCTCGGCGCTCGCGCGCGGCGCTTCACGGCCTTGCGCGGCGCGAACGAAATGCGCCAACTCGGCCGCCAGGGGCTCCACGGCCGGAATTCGAGGAATGAAGATGTCGCCCTCGCGAATCGCCAGGCTCTCACCGAACGATCCGTACTCGGGCGGGCGATCTACGCCCTTGTCGTAGATCCGCAACTTCTCACGCGGCTCCATGTCGTCAAATACCACCATTTTCTTGGCGCCGACCACCGTCAGCTTCCGTTCTTTGTGGGGATCGAGCCACGACATCTGGACATGCGCAAGCACTCCGCTCGCGAACTCCATCGTCAGAAACACGACGTCCTCGATCGCGGGCTGCAGATAGCTCTTTCCGTGGGCAGCGACGCGGACGGGCTGCTCACCAAGCAAGTAGAGTGCCACTGACACGTCATGCGGCCCAAAGCTCCACAGCGCGTTCTCGTCCTTCCGCACCTGCCCGAGGTTGACCCGCAGACCATATAGATAGAATACCTTGCCCAGCTCGCCTTTCTGCACCATCTCGCGCAGCCGTTCGACGGCGGGATGGTAGACCAGCAGATGGCCGGCCAGTACCGGCACCCCCCGCTCCGCAGCCTGCCGGGCGACCGCTTCGGCGTCCCGCACGCTCAGCGCGAACGGCTTCTCGACCAGGACCGGCTTGCCCGCTTCGATCGCTTGTCGGGCCACTGTAGCATGAGTGGCGGCGGGAGATGCCACGATGACGGCCTCCACAACTCCCAGCAGCGCCGACAGGTCCGCCGTCACCAGCGCCCCGGGATACTGGCGCGCAACGCGCTCGCGGACCTTGGGGTCGGTGTCGCAAACCGCTGTCAGCTCGCCTTCCGCCAAGCCGGCGACCGTGCGGACGTGGTTGCGCCCCCACGCCCCGGCGCCGACTACGCCGATCTTGAGCCGTTTCACCGATAGAATCCACGGATCGCATCGATCACCCGGCCCAGCTGCGTGCGGGTGAGCTCCGGGTAGATCGGCAGCGAAATCGCCTCGCGAGAGGCCTGCTCCGCCTGGGGCAGGCTGCCATCCTTGTAACCGAGGTGCGCAAAACAGGGTTGGCGATGCAGCGGGACCGGATAGTACACGGCGTGCCCGATCCCTTCCTTCTTTAGATGCGCCTGCAGGGCGTCGCGACGCTCGGCGCGCAGCGTGTACTGGTGAAAGATGTGCTCGTTAGCCGGATCCACGACGGGCGTCTTGACCTGCCGCACCTCGGCCAGCGCCGTGGAATAGTAGGCGGCGTGCTCGCGCCGTTTCGCGGACCACTGCGCGAGGTGCGGCAGCTTGGCAAGCAGGACCGCGGCCTGGAGCGTGTCGAGTCGCGAGTTGGTGCCGACTTCGTCGTGGTGGTACTGCTTGGCCCCGCCGTGCAGCCGCAACCTGCGGAGCCGATCCGCGGCCGCGTCGTCGGACGTCACCATCATGCCGCCGTCGCCCCAGGCGCCGAGATTCTTGCTCGGGAAGAACGAATAGCCCGTGACCCATCCCAGCTCGCCCGCCACGCGCCACTCGCCGTCCATCTTGCGGCGAGCGCCAATCGCCTGAGCGGCATCCTCGATGACCTTCACGCCCAAGGGCCGTGCGATTTGCATCAGCTCGAGCATGTCGGCCATCTGTCCGTAGAGATGCACGGGCACGATCGCGCGGGTGCGCGGCGTGATCGCTCGTTTGACCGCGGCGGGATCGATGTTGAACGTATCGGGCTGAATGTCCACGAAGACGGGTGTGGCACCCGCGTTATGAATCGTGCCGGCCGTCGCGAAGAAGGTGAACGGCGTCGTGATCACCTCGTCGTCCGGCTTCAGGTTCAGCACCTTGAGCGGCAACAGCAGTGCGTCGGTGCCGCTCGCGCAGCCGACGCCGTGTTTGGCGTGCGACAGCCGGGCGATCGCGGTCTCGAGCTCCGGCACGGCCGGACCCATGATGAACTGCTGTGTGTCGACGACCTTCATCATCGCGGCGAGCACGTCGTCCTTGATCGAGTTGTACTGCGCGACCAGGTCGAGCATGGGGACCTTCATGACGCGCGCACCTTCGAAGCTGTGGTCTGCCGCAGCGCGCCACCCGACTCTTCGTAGGTGGCCCCGCACACACCGCACGCCACACGCCCTCCCCCCGTGCTCGTCTGCAGTCGCTCGCCGCACTGGCACATCCACCCCACGCGGCGGGCCGGCACGCCGACCATCAGGCCGTACGCGGGCACGTCGGACGTGACCACGGCGCCCGCGCCGATGAACGCGTACTCGCCGAGTGTGACGCCGCAAACGATCGTCGCGTTGGCCCCGATGGAGCTGCCGCGCTTCACGAGCGTGCGCCGGTATTCGTTCTTGCGCGGCACATGGCTGCGCGGGTTCATCACGTTGGTGAACACGCAGGAGGGCCCGCAGAAGACGTCGTCTTCCAGCTCGACGCCCTCGTAAATCGAGACGTTGTTCTGGATCTTGACGTTGTTGCCGATTTTCGTCCCGGGCATCACGACGACGTTCTGGCCGAGGTTGCAGCGCTCGCCGATCACGGCGCCGGGCATCACGTGCGAAAAGTGCCAGATCTTGGTGCCGCTGCCGATTACCGCTCCGTCGTCGACATAGCTGGACTCGTGCGCGAAATAGCTTACGGGCCGATGATCTTGCACTCGAGCTCCAGGGTGATGCCGGTCTTCTTGGCGACCGTCTTCCGCACGTGCTCGATCACCTTGAGGACCTCGCTCGCGGTCGCGGTACCCTTGTTGATGATGTAGTTGGCGTGCAGCGTGGAGACCTGCGCGCCCCCGATCGTGAAGCCCTTCAAGCCGCACTCATCGATCAACATCCCCGCGGTTTTGGTACCGCCGGGAGGATTGGTGAAGGTCGAGCCGCAGCACGGTTGATCGAACGGCGTGCCGGCCTTGCGCCAGCGGAGCAGCTTGGACTGCAGGTCCTTCAGCTTGGCGGGCGACTCCTCGCCCAGGCCCAGTTTCGCTTCGAGGACAATGCCCTCGATGTTGCTCGAGCGATACTTGAAGGAGATCTGCTTGCGCGACAGCTGTTTGACCTTGCCCTTGGGATCCATCAGCGTCACTTCCGTGACGATCTCGGCGAATTCCGCGCCGTGGCAGCCGGCGTTCATGTAGATGCCGCCGCCCACGGTGCCGGGAATCCCGATGAAGCGCTCGACCCCGACAAACCCCGCTTCGGCCGTGCGACGCGCCAAGATGGGCGTCGGCATTCCGCCCCCGACGATCGCGGTCGCGCCCTTCATCTCGAACCGATCGAGCCCCTTCCCCATGCGGATCACGACACCGGGGAAGCCGCCGTCTTTGACGAGCACGTTCGAGCCAAGCCCGAGGACGACCCAGGGCAGCCCGCGGTCCTGCGCGAGCTCCAGGGCGCGCACCACGTCCTCGCTGTCGGCCGGCATCGCGAGGTAGCGCGCGGGGCCGCCGAGCCGCCAGGTGTTGTAGCGCGCCAGCGGCTCGTTCTCGAGCAGCTTGCCGCGGAATTTTATTTTCGGCGGGGGCGGGGGTGGAGCGACTGCCTTTGCCGCCTTCGCAGACTTCGGGGCCGCTACGCGCTTGCTGTCGCGATCTGCCCGCCGGTCGGTGTCTTTTCGCCGTTCGCTCTTTCGTGCCATTCCTGTAGGCTCCTGACGCTCCCGGTCCGGCTGCGGAGCGCAATGATCGCATCACACGCGGCACTCGCCGCGGACATGGTCGTCGTATACGGCACCCGATGCACCAGCGCGGCGCGCCGGATGGCGTAGTCATCCACCTGCGTGAACTTCCCCAGCGGTGTGTTGATCAGCAGCTGGACTTCGCCGGACACGATCAGATCGATCGCGTTCGGGCGTCCCTCGTGCACCTTCAGCACGCGCTCCGCCGGCACGCCGCGGCCCCGGAGATACCGCTCCGTACCCTCCGTCGCCAGGATGCGGAACCCCAGCTCGTGGAAGCGGCGGGCAATCGGCAGCACCGTCGGTTTGTCGTGGTCATTCACCGTGACGAAGATCGTGCCCTCGAGGGGCAGGCTGCCCTCCGCCGCGATCTGCGCCTTGGCAAACGCCATCCCGAAGCTGTCCGCCAGCCCCATCGCCTCCCCGGTGGACCGCATTTCCGGCCCCAACACGGTATCCACACCGGGCAGCTTCGTGAAGGGGAAGACCGCCTCTTTCACCGCTACCCCGGCGACGGGAAGCTCATCGGGAAGGCCCAAATCGTCCAGTGTCCGCCCCACGATGACCGCCGCTGCAAGCTTTGCGAGGGGGACCCCGGTGGCCTTGCTCACGAACGGGACGGTCCGCGAGGCCCGCGGGTTGACCTCCAGGACGTAGACGACGCCGCCCTTGATGGCGTACTGGACGTTGAGCAGCCCCACGACGCCCAGCGCCTTGGCAAACGCCTGGGTGTGGCGCCGCATCTCGTCCACTTGCCGGTCGCCGATCAGATAGGGCGGCAGGACGCAGGCGGAATCGCCCGAGTGGACCCCGGCATCCTCGATGTGCTGCATCACCCCGCCGATCACGCAGCGCCCCCCCGGGCCGTCGGCGATCGCGTCGACGTCCGCCTCGAACGCATCCTCGAGGAAATGATCGATCAGCACCGGATGTTCCGGCGCAACGCGCGCGGCCTTCACGAAATACTCCCGGAGCGAGCCGTCGTCGTAGACGATTTCCATCGCCCGCCCACCCAGCACGTACGAAGGGCGCACCAACGCCGGGTAGCCGATCCGCTGCGCGACCGCTACTGCCTCCTCGACGGAGCGGGCGATGCCGTTCGGCGGCTGCGTGACGCCAAGCCGGTCGGCGAGCTCTTCGAAGCGCTCGCGGTCCTCGGCGATATCGATCGCGTCGGGCGAGGTCCCCAGGATCGGAACGCCGGCGGCCTCGAGCGGCTTGGTGAGCTGCAGCGGCGTCTGACCGCCGAACTGCACGACGACGCCCTTGGGGCGCTCCCAGCGCGTGATCTCCAGCACGTCCTCGAGAGTGAGCGGCTCGAAGTACAGCTTGTCCGAGATGTCGAAGTCGGTCGACACCGTCTCGGGATTCGAGTTGATCATGATCGTCTTGAACCCGAGCTCACGGAACGCGAGGCCGGCGCGCACGCAACAGTAGTCGAATTCCACACCCTGCCCGATGCGGTTTGGACCGCTGCCGAGGATCACGATCCCCTGCTCACCGAACGGCTCGGACTCGTTCTCTTCGTCGTAAGACGAATAGAGATACGGCGTCGACGATGGAAACTCGCCGGCGCAGGTATCCACCGTCTTGTAGGCCGGATGGATGCCGAGCCGCCAGCGCTGCTCGCGAATCGCCGATTCGGTCGTTTTGCGGAGCGCGGCGAGCTGCCGGTCGGAGAATCCCAGGCGCTTCATGCGCTTGAGCTCCGCGGCGCCTACGACCGGGAGCCCGCCGAACGAGCGCTCCGCCGCGACGAGCTCCTCGAGCTGATAGAGGAACCACGGATCGATGCCCGAGGCTTGCGCGACCTCGTCCACCGTGAGGCCGGCGAGGAACGCGCGCTTGATCTGGAAGATGCGTTCGGGTGTTGCCGTCCGGAGCGCGACCCGCAAGTCCTCGGGTGACGTGCTGGTGAGCCGATCGTCCGCCGGCGTCGCGCCGAGAACCCACCCGGGCCGACCGATCTCGAGTGCGCGCAACCCTTTCTGGAACGCTTCCTTGAACGTGCGGCCGATCGCCATCGCTTCGCCGACCGACTTCATCTGCGTGGTGAGACGAAAGTCCGCTGTGGGGAATTTCTCGAACGCGAAGCGCGGCACCTTCACGACGACATAGTCGAGCACCGGCTCGAACGACGCCGGCGTGGTCTTGGTGATGTCGTTGGGCAGCTCGTCGAGTGTGTAGCCGACGGCGAGCTTCGTGCCGATGCGCGCGATCGGGAAACCGGTCGCCTTGGACGCCAGGGCCGACGATCGCGACACGCGCGGGTTCATCTCGATCACCAGCATTTCGCCGTCGGCCGGGTTGACGGCGAACTGGATGTTGCAGCCGCCCGCCTCGACGCCGATCTCGCGGATGATGGCGATCGCCGCGTCGCGCATCCGCTGGTACTCGCGGTCGGTGAGCGTCATGGCGGGCGCGACGGTGATCGAGTCACCGGTGTGCACGCCCATCGGATCGAGGTTTTCGATCGAGCACACGATCACGACGTTGTCGCGCCGGTCGCGCATCACCTCGAGCTCGAACTCTTTCCAGCCGAGGACGCTGCGCTCGATGAGCGTCGAGTGCACGGGCGACAGCTCGAGCGCCCGCTCGACCATCTCCTCGAACTCGGCACGATTGTAGGCAACCCCGCCGCCCGTGCCGCCGAGCGTGTACGACGGCCGGATGATCGCCGGGTAGCCGACATCACCGACCGCCTCGAGCGCCTGGGCCACGGAGGTGACGGTCCGCCCCGCCGGCGTCGCGAGACCGATGCGCCGCATCGCGGCGCTGAACTCGGCGCGATCCTCAGCCATCTTGATGGCGCGGGCATTGGCGCCGATCAACTCGACCTTGTGCTTCTTCAGCGTCCCGTCGTTGGCGAGCGCCATGGCGACGTTGAGAGCTGTCTGGCCGCCCATCGTGGGCAGCAGCGCGTCCGGTTTCTCACGCTCGATGACCTTGCGCACCCAGTCCGGCGTGACCGGCTCGATGTACGTCCGGTCGGCGAGCTCGGGATCGGTCATGATCGTCGCGGGATTCGAGTTCACCAGGATGACGGTATAGCCCTCCTCTTTGAGGGCCTTCACCGCCTGGGTCCCGGAGTAGTCGAATTCGGCCCCCTGGCCGATGACGATGGGGCCCGAGCCGATCAGGAGGATCCGCGCGAGATCAGTTCTTTTGGGCATCGAGGACGTCTTGCAGGATATCGTCGAGGGTACGGGCGGGTCGCCAACCGGTCGCCGCGCGCAGCTTGGCGGCATCACCCACCAGGTACGGCCGCGCCTCGCGGCGTACCTGGCTGGAATCGACTTCGCGCTTGGGCGCGATATCCAACAGCTGCTCCAGCCGTGTGTGAATCTCGTCGAGCGTGACCGCGCGGCCCGAGGCGATGTTGTACACCTCGCCTGGCGTCCCGCGCTGCAGGAGCAGCGCACACGCGTCGGCCACATCGTCCACATGCAGGAAATCACGCACCGCCGTCAAATCGCCCACGGGCACCGCGGCCCAGCCATTGCGCTTCACCTCGCGCAGCATCCTACACCGTGCCGGAATCCAGAAGCTTTCGTCCTGCCCCGCCCCGGAGGCGGGAAACGACCGTGCGATGATGACCTTCAGCCCACAGCAGCGCGCCGCCTGCTCCACCGCGAGCTCGGCGCCGAGCTTGCTGGCGCTATAGGGAGTGGACGGCTGGACGCGGTCCTCTTCCTTCATCGGTCGCTGCTGCCATGCATAGACATCCGCTGTCGACGCCAACAGGAAGAGCGGCTGTGTCTTCCACGCGGCGGCGGCTCCGGTAAGTGCCGCCGCGAGTTTCCCGGTCCCTTCGGCGTTCACCGACCACGCCAGCGCCGGATCGCGGTCCGCCGCCCGGCTCAATGCGATCGCCGCCAGATGTATCACGGCATCGACCGGCTCGGCAAAACAGGCGCGCACGGAGACGTCGTTCGCGAGGTCGAGTGAGACGTTCGTAAGGTTTGGAGCGCCGGGACTCCCCGAGGCCCCCGGTCCCACCGCCGCGACCACACGATTGCCGTCGGCGAGCAGCCGGCGCACGACACTCTTGCCCACGAAGCCGTTGGCGCCCGTGACGAGTACTTTCACGCCAGCCGCTCCACGTCCGCATCCACCATCATTCTCACCAGTTGGTCGAAGCTCACCTTGGGCATCCATCCCAGGTCCTTCCGGGCCCGGCTCGCATCGGCGAGCAGCGTGTCCACCTCGGCGGGACGCACGAATCGGGGATCGACTTTCACGTATTTCTGCCAGTCGAGACCCACGTGGCTGAACGCCGCGGCACACAAGTCGCGCACAGTGTGCATCGTGCCGGTGCCGACCACGTAGTCGCTCGGCTCGGGCTGCTGCAGCATGCGCCACATCGCGTCGACGTAGTCGCCCGCAAAGCCCCAGTCCCGCCCGGAATCGAGATTGCCGAGGCGCAGCTCGTTGGTTTTCCCGAGCTTGATGCGCGCGACCGCGTCGCTCACTTTGCGCGTCACGAACTCGAGGCCGCGGCGCGGCGACTCGTGGTTGAACAGAATACCGCTGACCGCGTACATGCCGTATGACTCGCGGTAATTCACCGTGATCCAGTGTCCGTAAACTTTTGCGACGCCGTAGGGCGAGCGGGGATAGAACGGCGTCGACTCCCGCTGCGGCGTTTCCACCGCCTTGCCGAACATCTCCGACGAGCTGGCCTGATAGAACCGTGCCTCGGGATGCGCCAGACGGATCGCCTCCAGCAGGCGCGTCACGCCGAGCGCGGTGAACTCTCCCGTGAGGACCGGCTGGTTCCACGACGTCGGGACGAAGCTCTGGGCCGCGAGGTTATAGACCTCGTCGGGCCTGGCATCGCGGATCACGGTCGTCAGCGAATGCTGGTCCAGCAGATCGGCCGCGACGATGTGCACGCGCTCCAGCAGGTGCCCGATGCGCTCATAGGAGTCGTGCGACGTGCGCCGCACCACCCCGATGACCTCGTAGCCCTTCTCGAGCAGCAGCTCGGCGAGGTAAGAGCCGTCCTGGCCGGTGACGCCGGTAACCACCGCCGTCTTGCGCGCGTTACCGGTCCCGCGGGGTTGCCGCTCCCCGGTGTCCCGTTTAGGTTTAGGCCTCTTTGCGGCGCCCTTAGGACTCATTGTCGGATCGAACTATGGCTCGAGTGTGTGAGATTTGTGGCAAGCGTCCCATCACGGGACACAACATCAGCCACGCGAACAACAAGACGCCCCGGCGCTGGTATCCAAACCTCCAGCGCGTGCGGGTCGTCGTAAACGGCGTCGTGCGCCGGATTCGCGTCTGCGCGCAGTGTATCAAATCGAATAGAGTCGCCAAGGCGTCCTAGGGGCGCGCTGCTCAAGAAAAAAGGGACCCTTCCGGGTCCCTTTTGCATTTCCACTCGCAGCCCGGTCACTCAGCCAACAACTCGATGCGGGCGACGTCGGCGCCGTCGCCGACGCGATGGCCGAGCTTCACGATCCGCGTGTAGCCGCCCGGCCGCGCCGCAAACCGCTTGCCAATCTCGGCGAACAGCTTGGTCGTGACCGCCTTGTCCTTGATCCGGCGCTCCACCAGACGGCGCGCGTGTAGATCGCCGCGGCGCGCGAGCGTAATGAGCCGCTCCGCAAAGGGGCGCAGCTCCTTCGCCTTCGCCTCGGTGGTCTGAATGCCGCCGTGCTGAAAGAGGCTGGTCGCCATGTTATTCAGCGTCGCCTTCTTGTGGCTCGAGGTGCGCGAAAGCTGGCGGCCCTTGGCGCGGTGACGCATTACTCTTCCTCGGTCCCCGTGAGCTGCGCCTGCGGCGCGCTGCCCGGATCTACGATGCGAATCTCGCCGCCCGGCATCTCCTCGAGCTGCATCCCGAAGTTCAAGCCCTCACGACGCAGCAATTCCGCGATTTCACCGAGTGCCTTCTCGCCGACGTTCTTGACCTTCAGGAGATCGTCTTCCTTGTAGCGGACGAGATCGCCCAGCGTCCGGATGTTCGAGTTCTTGAGCGAGTTCACCGACCGCACCGACAAACCGGCGTCGTCGATGGCGCGGCTCAGCACGTCACGCAGCCGCCCGCCTTCGGATCCACCGTTGCCCGCCCCGCCCGGTTCCCCCGGGACGATCGGCACCTTGCCGAAGTCGACGAAGAACCGGAAGTGCTCCTGCGCGAGCGCCGCGGCATACGCCACCGCGTCCTCGGGCGAAATCGTACCGTTGGTCTCGACGGTGAGCGTGAGCCGGTCGTAGTCCGTGCGCTGGCCGACGCGCGTCTCCGCCACGGTGAAATTCGCCCGGCGCACGGGGTTGTAGATCGAGTCCACGCGCACAACGTCGACCGCGAGTGTCCGGTCCACCGGATGCTGCTCGGCCTCGACGTAGCCGCGGCCCTTGTTCACGTACAGCTCGCCCGCGATGTCGCGGTCGTCCTGAACGGTAAAGAGCAGCTGCTCGGGGTTCTGAATCGTCACCGCGCCGTGCGCCTCGAGATCGCGCGCATAGACCGGACCGGCCTTCTCCACTTTGAAGCGGAGGACCGCCTCATCCACGTCCGGCGCGAGCACCAGCGTCAGCTGCTTGAGGCGCTGAATGATCTGATGGACGTCTTCGACGACACCGGGGATGGTCTGGTGCTCGTGCACCACGCCGTCGATGCGGAACGCCCAGACCGCTGCGCCGCGTAGCGACGAGAGCAGGAGGCGGCGGAGCGAATTGCCCAATGTGTAGCCGTAGCCCCGCTCCAACGGCTGGAGCCGGAACTCGGCGGAATTCGGGTTGTCCTCGCGCTTGGTCATCTCGACCAGATGCGGCCGGACCAACCCCGTCAAATCAAGAGTCGTAATCACTTGGAATAGAGCTCGACGATTAACTGTTCTTGTGCCGCGAGCGGGATGGCGTCGCGGGTTGGCCGCTCGGTCATCTTGCCCAGCACTTTGTCAGTGTCCACCTGGATCCACGAAACCGGTTGCCCACGCCCGAACTGCTCGAGCGCGACCTTCACCTGCACGAGCTCGCGGCTCGCATCGGCGACCCGCACCTCTTCGCCGAGACGCACGCGATAGGACGGAATGTCCAGCACGCGTCCGTTGACGAGGATATGCCGATGCCGCACCAGCTGGCGGGCCTGCTTGCGCGACGTCGCGAAACCCATCCGATACACGAGATTGTCGAGCCGGCTCTCGAGGGCCACGAGCAGGGCTTCGCCCGTCACACCCGGCTCCTTGATCGCCCGCTCGAAAAGGTTGCGGAATTGGCGTTCCGACAGGCCATAAATCCGCTTCACTTTCTGTTTTTCGCGCAGCTGCTTCGCGTACTCCGACGCCTTGCGGCGCCGTCCGGTCGACTGACCGTGTTGCCCGGGCGCGTAGGCACGGCGCTCGACGGCGCATTTCTCCGTCAGACACCGCGTGCCCTTCAGAAAAAGCTTGGTGCCTTCGCGCCGGCACAATCTGCAAACGGGTCCCGTATAACGCGCCATGTTAGACCCGCCGCTTCTTGGGCGGCCGGCACCCGTTGTGCGGAATCGGCGTCACGTCGCGGATCGAGCGGATCTGCAGTCCGGCACTCGCGAGCGCCTGAATGGCCGACTCGCGGCCGGAGCCGGGACCCTGCACGCGGACGTGCACGCGCTTCACGCCCAGGTTCAACGCCTCACGCGCCGCCTGCTCGGCCGCGACGGTGGCGGCGAAGGGCGTCGACTTCTTGGAGCCCTTGAACCCGGCCTTGCCGGACGAGCCCCAGGTGATCGCGTTGCCCTGCAGATCCGTGATCGTGATGAGCGTGTTGTTGAACGTCGCGGTCACGTGCGCGATGCCCTCGGCCTCGACGATCTTCTTGGTGCGCTTGGCGCCACCGGCCACACGCGCTGCTGCGGGTTTGGCGTCCGGCTTTGCCTCCGGCTTTGCTTCCGGCTTCGCGTCTGGTTTTGCGTCGGCCATGTGCCTCTACTTTTTCAGCACGGGCTTCTTCTTGCCCGCGATGGCGCGCCGTGGTCCCTTCTTGGTGCGCGCGTTGGTGTGCGTGCGCTGGCCGCGCACCGGCAGATTCTTGCGATGACGACCGCCCCGGTACGTGCCGATGTCCATCAAGCGCTTGATGTTCATCGCGATTTCCGTCCGGAGCGCGCCTTCGACCTTGTAATCCCGTTCGATCACCTGGCGCAGCCGTGCGACTTCGGCGTCCCGCAAATCGCGCACGCGCGCGTCCGGGCTGATGCCCGTCTCCGCGAGGATGCGAACCGAGTTGCTGGGACCGATACCGAAGATGTACGGAAGTGCGTACTGGATTTTTTTATCGCGCGGCAAATCCACGCCTGCAATACGAGCCATGCCTCTCCTTAACCCTGCCGCTGTTTATGCTTGGGGTTGCGCTTGCAGATCACGCGAATCACGCCCCGCCGCGTCACGACTTTGCAGTGCTCGCAGATGGGGCGCACGCTCGAACGTACCTTCAACAGGCTGCTCCGGAAAAGTGAAAATGTTCTGGCTGAGCCGTGAAGAATAGACGGGGTGTGGATTTCACGCAAGGGGCCATGCTACAATCGATTACGGGGCGCTGCGTAGCTCCACGAGACGCCACTCGCGGTCCAATAACCGATACCCGAGAAACAGGGTCTCATGACGCAATTCCGTCGTTCCGGCGACCACATAGCGGCGGGTTAACTCCACAAAGCCCTTCCCCGGCTCCACCTCGCGGATCGCCGTCACGTCGAGCCCTCGCTCCTCGGCGGGCCGAAAGTACCGGCGCAACAGCTCGATCGCCTGCGGCCGCCCCAGCGGGGACGACGGATCTGCGCCTGGAATCTGCAGGATCAGCGTCGAGCTTCGCCCCACCAGGCCCTGTGCGTCATGGGCGGACCATGCGGCTTTGGCCCGGGCCGCCGCATCGGACAGCGTTGCCTGAGCGGCGACCTGAACCGGCAGCGCGACCATGCAGAGCGACAGCCATAGCCGTGAAGTGTGCATAGGGCTGGGTGATACCCTCAATCGAGCGCTTCGACCAAACGGCGGTAGGCGGCGACCGGATCGCGCGCCGCCGTAATCGGCCGTCCGACCACGAGATGGGTCGCGCCGCGGTGCACGGCTTCTGCCGGTTCGATCGTGCGCACCTGATCGCCGGCGGGGTCGCCGGGCGCGCGAACGCCCGGGACCACGATCACTGGCTCGGGGCCGAGTGCTTCCCGCAACAGGCCAAGCTCCCGGCCCGATGCGACGACGCCGCGCAATCCCGCCTGTAGCGCCGCGCGCGCCAGACGCTCCGCTTCAAATCCGACATCGGGAACGCCGCGTCCCAAAATGCCCTCGAGCTCGGCGCCATCATGCGAGGTCAGCACCGTCACACCAACGACCGCGAGGTCCTGCCCGGCCGCCGTGGCGGCAGCCGTCAGCATGGCGCGACCCCCGAGACAGTGGACCGTGGTCATCGACACGCCAAGCTCGCGCGCCGCACTCACGGCACTCGCCACAATGTGGGGAATGTCGTGCCACTTGAGATCGAGAAACACGCGAATGCCGCGCGCCGTGAATTCTCTGACGAGCGATGGCCCTTCGCGGTTGAACAGCACCGGGCCGACTTTGGCCCATCGCAGACCCGGCAGCCGCGCGGCGAGCGCCAGCGCCTCGCTCCCGCTCGGCAAATCGAAGGCGACGATCAGCTCAGCCACGGTTCAGCTCGCGGGCGATGCGCACGGGTACGCGCGGATCAGCGAGCGCGGCGGTGCCGATGGCCACGAGCGCTGCGCCCGCGGCCAAATACTCGCGCGCATCGGCGACATTGCGGACACCGCCCACGCCGATGACGGGCATGTCGACGCGCTCGCGTACGCGGCGCGTGGCGAGCACACCGATGGGCAGCAACGCGGGACCGCTCAGCCCGCCGCTGCCGTTGCCGAGTCGCTTGTCCAGTAATCCCGGCATCGTGTTCACGAGGCTGACCGCCTCCGCACCTTCATCGCGCGCGACGCGCGCCATTGCCGGGATGTCGGGCAGCACCGGTGACAATTTAACCGTGAGCGGCCGCGTTGAAACGCGCCGGCAGGCGCGCACCAGCTCGGCCAGGCTGCCGGGCTCCGCGCCGAACTCGAGGCCGCCCGCCTTCGTGTTGGGACAGGAGGCGTTGACCTCGAAGGCGGTGATCGCCTCGAGCGGGGTAAGCCGTTCGATCACCCGGACGTAGTCGGTGACCGTCGCGCCGGCCACGTTGACGATGATCCGCGCGCGCCGCAGCCGCTGCGACAGCCAGGGCAGCTCGTGTTCGGCGACGCGCTCCACACCCGGATTCGCAAGCCCCACGGCGTTCAGCATGCCGCCGCGAAACTCGGCGACCCGCAGCGCCGGGTGGCCCTGGCGAGGCTCTGGCGTCACCGCCTTCGTGACGATACCGCCGAGCAGATCGAGGTCGATGACATCATCGAGCTCGCGGCCAAAGCCGGCAGTGCCGGCGGCAAGGAGAATCGGATTTTGGAAGCTGGTCCCGAAGAGGTCGATGGCGCTCACTTGGGCCTGTCGAGGCGCGGACCGCGTGGGCCCGGTACTGGAGCATCGAACCGTACGCCGGCGGAGACGGGGTTGCCCCGCGTGCCACCTCCCTGCACGCCCAGCTCGCGCGCCAGCGAATCCTCCGCCGCTGCGTACGCGACGCTCGGTTCGCCGTGGAATGCACGCGTATAGGGCGATCCCGCATAGCGCGAGTCGAGGACGGCAACGAGCGAATCGCGGCGTTCGGGCAGCACATCGAAGGCGGCGATCAGCGCTTTGGGGGCGTAGAGCGACGTCGAGTCAGCCGCCACCGCATCCAGAAAGAGCTGACCGGCGAGCGCTGGCGCCTGCAACGAGTCGCGCGCGATCTCGGCGGCGCGGAAGCGCGCGGCGGGTGTCCCCGCGGCACCCATCACAACTGTGAGCAGATCGAGTACGCGACTGGCTTCCTCGGTGCCACTCACGGTGCGCGGCAGTCGCTCGAGCGCACTCGCGATCGGCGTCAGATCGGCGCGCTGCGTGGCTCGCGCCACCCGCAGCTGCTGCTCGCTCACCAGTGCCCGTCCTGCAGCGCCCAGTTCGCGCGAGCTCTGGAAGTGTGTGGTGGCCGCGCGGTGGTCCAACCGCAAGGCGGCCGCCCGGCCGGCGATGAATTGAGCACGCGAGCGCCGGTCGGGATCTTTCGAGGTGAGCGGCGCGGCCAGCACGGCCTCCGCATGGACCGGGTCACCCCCGGCCAGCGCGCATTCTGCGTCGGCCAGATCGATCCGTTCGCGCCGCGTCGCATCCTGCACAGTGGCGCGCGCTTGTGCGATCGGGTCGGCCGCGTCCCGGCACGCGCCCGAATAGGCGAGCCCTTCCGCGCGCAGCACGACGGCATCGTCGGTCCGCCATGACTTGGTCTTCGCGGCCGCCTGTGCCCATTGTGCCCGTGCCTCGGATGGCTGGCCATGCTGTTCGAGCTGCCGGGCGTCACTGGCATGACGCTTGGCGCTCCACATGGCGTTGTTGTACGTGCATCCGCTGGCCACGACCCCGGCGAGCTGGGTGAGCGCGATCCAGCGCAGCCGCGGCGTCATCGTGCCTGGCCGCTCCCCCCGCCTCCCGTGCCGGCGATCTTTCGCTCGAACTCGAGCAGGTAGGCGACGATCCCGTCCGCGATTGCCAGGGCGATCTTGCGTTGGCCCTGCGCCGACCCGAGGAACGTGCCGTCCTTCTGGTTTGTAGCGAATCCCGTTTCGACCAGGATCGACGGTCGGCGGGCCGCCGCGAGGACGAGGAACGGACCCTGCTGCACGCCGCGGTCCTCGCCGGGATGGACCGCCGCCACCTTCCCCTGCACCAGCTCAGCGAGTCGCGCCGACTCCCGGAGGTATTCGTTGAGCTGCAAGTCGTTCAAGATGAATCCCACTGGTCCCCCGCTGCCGGCGGAAGACGTCTCGAACCGGAGCGCATCGTTTTCCATCTGTGCCACGCGCTTCTGATCTTCGGTCTTCGCATCAGACACGAAGTAGGTCTCCACACCATTCACTTGTTTCTGCCGCCGGCCCGCGGGCATGGCATTCACGTGTATGCTCACGAAGAGGTCGCAGTCGGCCCGGCAGAACAAGGGGCGGCTCGCCAGATCGATGAGTGTGTCGGTGGCACGCGTGAGCACGACATTCAAGCCGCGTCGCACCAGCTCGGCGCGCAGCAGTTGGCCGATGCCGAGAGTGATGTCCTTCTCCGTGATGCCGTGCGGCAGCGTGAGGCCGGGGTTCCCGGGATCCACACCGCCATGACCGGGGTCGACGACGATCGTATGGGGAAGCCGCAGTCCGGTGGTCGAATTCGGCGCGGCCGCAATGATAACCGGAACGGGCGGCACCGGTCGCTCATCAAGTCGGGCCAGCCTCGGATCCCAGCGATACCGGCTCGCCAACAGGCGCGGCACGTAGTCGGCCAGCCAGTGCAACGGCAGGAACAGCGTGTCGCGCGCAACGTACGGCGCACCAACCATCGGATAGGCCGCACCGTCGTACCGAACGAACGGCGATCCGACATCAAAATCGAATGTGCTCCCGCCCAGCGAGACATGCGCCGCCGAGCCGTCGAGCGACACGGTGAGTCCGAGCGGCTGCGCGAGCAGCACGGCCGCCACCGCCGCGGTACCGGACTCGTTGGTGACCGGGATGCTGGCCTGACCGCGCGACGTCGCGATCAGGACCTGCTGCGGAATCAAGGCGGCCAGGAGCAGAAAGAAGATCATGACCGTCTGCCCTTCACAACGCGTGCCATCTCGCGCTCGGCGACCCGGCGCTTCAGGTCCTCGCGCTTGTCATGCGCTTTCTTCGCTTTCGCCAGCGCGATCGCGACCTTGGCCAGACCGTCCTTGAAGTAGATCTCGAGCGGGACGACCGTGAGACCCTTCTGCGTCGTGGCGCCGAGGAGTTTGCGGATTTCGCGCTTGTGGAGAAGCAGTTTGCGGGAACGAGCCGGGGGCGGATTGTTGTAGCTGCCGGGTCCGTAGTGCGAAATCGTCATCCCTTCCAGCCAGACTTCGCCGTTGCGAACGTGCGCGTACGCTTCGTTCAAGCTCGCTTTGCGATCGCGCAGCGACTTTACCTCGGTCCCTGTAAGCACGAGTCCCGCCTCCCACGTCTCCAGGAGATGGTAATCGTGCCGGGCTTTAGGGTTCCTGGCGATGGAAATTTTTTCCACGCTGTCGTCGGCAAGATACGCATTGACTTGGGGTTATACAACGATCTAGATTGCCGTTCCTCAAAAAAAGCCTCGCCGAAGTGGTGGAACTGGTAGACGCGCTGGCTTCAGGAGCCAGTGGGCGCAAGCCCGTGGGGGTTCGAGTCCCCCCTTCGGCACTTAATACCTCGGAACTGTGTCGTCTACCTCTCGAGACCAAGCGTCGATCCCGCCAGCTAAGCTGCGCACACTCGAGAATCCCGCTCCTTTGAGAATCTCGCGCGCCTTGAGCGAGCGCGGACCGTGATGACACAGCGTGACGATATCACCATGGCCGGAGAGCTCAGCCAAACGCCCCGGCAATTCTCGCAACGGAATCAGACGCGCGCCCGCGATGTGCGCGATCTCCGCTTCACGCGGCTCACGCACGTCCACGAGAACGAGATCAGGCCTCCGCGCACGCTCGCGCTCCAGCTCCAGGGCAGTGATCTCGTCCCCAGCCCCCAATCCCGAGCCCCCAGCCCCACAAAACGCCTCGTAATCGATCAACTCCGTCACTGTGGGATGCTCACCGCACACCGGGCAGTCGGGATCTTTTTGCAGCGCGAGCTCGCGGAACTGCATGCGCCGGCCGTCGAACAACACGAGGCGGCCGATCAACGACTCGCCAAACCCGACGATCAGCTTGATCGCTTCCAGTGCCTGCAGCGACCCGATGATTCCCGGCAGCACGCCAAGCACGCCGCCATCGGCGCACGAGGGCACGAGATCGGGTGGCGGTGGTTCCGCGTAAAGACACCGGTAGCAGGGTCCCTCTTTCGCGTAAAACACCGAGACCTGTCCGTCGAACCGGAAAACCGAACCGTACACGTCGGGTTTGCCGAGCAAGACACACGCGTCATTGACGAGATAGCGAGTGGGAAAATTGTCGGAGCCGTCGACGACGATGTCGAACTCCCGGAGGATCTGGAGGGCGTTGCCGGACGTCAGCCTCTCGCCGAATGTTTCGACCTGCACGTGCGGATTGACGTCGCGCAGACGCGCGCGCGCGGAGTCGATCTTGGGCGTGCCGATCGCGGCGGTCCCGTGGAGGATTTGGCGCTGCAGGTTGCTACGATCGACGAGATCGAAATCGACGAGCCCGAGCGTCCCGACACCGGCGGCGGCGAGGTACAACGCCGCCGGAGATCCCAGTCCCCCCGCGCCGATGAGCGCGACACGCGCACCCTGGAGTTTCGCCTGGCCATCGAGACCTACATCAGGAAGCGTGAGGTGCCGGGAGTACCGCAGCAGCTCCTCATGCGACAGCGGCGTCAATTTCCGGCCGCTACCCCGGCGATTTGATAGACCTGTGGCTCGGCATGCAGCAGATCGGCGAGGTTGACGCCGGCGAGCACTTCGTCGATGCGCCGCTGGAGGAGGCGCCAGACGGGACGAATGCTGCAGGCGGTCGCCGGATCGCAGCGCTCTTCGTCCACTCGGTGCACGTCGCAGTTCACCTCGAACGTCACGTGTTCGGATGCCTCGATGACGTCCTTCACACTCACGGCCCGAGGCTCGCGCGCCAGCATGTAGCCGCCGCGGGCGCCTCGGACTGACTCGACCAGGCCGGCCCGGCGGAGCCGCAGCAGGATCTGTTCGACGTAGTCGTGGGGGAGACGTTCCTGTTCGGACAGCTCGCGGGCGGCGACAGGACCCTCGCCCGCATGCCTGGCCAGATGGATCGAAACGATTAAACCGTATTCCGCCCAGGTCGTAACGCGCATGGGGGGAATATGCGACAGACGTTATCGGGATTCAATGGCTCGCTTGATGCTCGAGCCGGGGGCTCAGACTGGCAGCCACCTGTACGATGAACGCATTGCGGTTGTTCGGATTATTACGCTGCATCCACAGGACACGCGCGTTGACGTTCGTCATCAGGGTCCGGCCACTGAAGATGTCGGCGCCGAGCCCGCCGTGTGCACCCTGGGCGACGCCGCGATCATTTCCGATCTGCGGGAAGCCCGCGAGCAAGACCCCGAGCTCGGCGTAAAAGCGTCCCCAAGCGGGATGCAGCGAAGGCTCATATCCCGGGGCGAACAGGATCGCGTACGGAGCACAATTCCCCGTGCAGCCCGTCTTCACGCGCAACGGCGCGTAATCGATCTGCAGACCCAGCGACCCACCCTTCTTTTGCTCGCGGCGGAAGCGGACGCCAAAGGTCGGGCCCCGCCCCTCCAGCGCTCCACTGAGCGGTGCCAGCACGCCGACTGCCGGTCCGAGCGTGCCGTTCAGCAACTGCGTCTTCTTGTTCGGGCTCCCGAACGCGAACGACACGTTGGCGCGCCCTTCGAGCGCTTTGATGGCGCTGTTCGGAACCTGAAAGAATCGTCCCTCGACGAGGGCCGTGGCCTGCCTGCCGAGATCTACGCGCACGCCGAGACCAAAGCCCAATCCCAGCTCATTGGTCGTCTGGGCGGACGTGTTGCAGCCCCCCAACAATGGGAACTGGAGCAGCGGATCCTGGTCGAGCACCCGCGCCAACCCAACGGCGCTCGACGCGAATGGCGCGATGCCTTTCGCACCGATGGGATAGTAGTTCGACTCGAACCCGACAAACGTCAGCTGACGAACGCAGTTGCTGCTCGAGAGATTGCCGTAGCGGGAGATCCCGGCGCCGATCTCGCCGTCGTCGCCGGAGAGAAAGGCGAGAGTGCCGCCGAACGACGTGAAGGATTGGCTGCCGCCGGCACCGTCTTCGATCGAGATGGATGAGACCGTGGGACCGATGCGGGCGCGGCGCTGCGCCGCGGCGTTGCCGGCAACTGCGAGCGCGATGACGACCATCGTCAGGGTACGCATGAAGGAAATTTCTACCCATTCGCGCTCGCGGGTGCCGTGACTACGGTCACTTCATGAGTAGACCGACCACGATGCCGGCTGCATTCATGCGAATCAGCCAGGCCCAGCAGGTGGCCATCTGTAACGACTTCGCTTTGACGTACCAGACGCTGCTGCCGAGCATGGCGAGACAAATCGGAAGCCACAGCACCGTGGCGAATTCCATTCCCGCGAAGACGCCTCCGCCCTGAACCCACAGCGCGCCGCGAAAGCGGGCGTAGAGCCAGGCGAGCAGCACGCCGAACACCAGCGCCAGTATCGCCGACTTCGCCATCGCGGGACCCATGAAGCGCTTCATCTCCTCGGGCGTCATCTGCTGAGCGAACGCTTCCATCCCGGTGGTGAACACCTTGCTCCACAGGACCCAGTCGACCAGGTACGCGACGACGCCCGCGATCAGACCGGCAACGATCCAGCTGTTCATAGGTGCGTCTCCGATATGAGAGTTATTTGCGCTCGCCCGGCACGCCCAGCTCCGTCATCGCCCGCAAATCCAGGACCTCGTCGAGCTCCTTTCCTTTCAGGATTCCTTTCTCCATCACCAGCTGCCGTACGGTGACGTTCTTCGCGACAGCTTCCTTCGCCAGTTTCGCGGCCTCCGCATACCCGATCTTGGGCGCGAGGGCGGTGACGAGCGCCGGACTGCGCTCGAGCCAATGCGCCGCCTGGGTCGGGTCGGCTTCGATCCCCTCGACGCAGCGCTCCGACAGCACGCGCGTCGCGTTGGTGAGAATGGTCATCGAGAACAACAGATTGTGTGCGATGACCGGCATCATCACGTTGAGCTCGAGCTGTCCCGCCTCCGCGGCCGCGGTCACGGTCACGTCGTTCCCGATCACCTGGAAGCAGACCTGATTCACCATTTCGGGGATGGACGGATTCACTTTCCCGGGCATGATGCTGGAGCCCGGCTGCACCGCCGGCAGGACGATCTCGGCGAGACCGGTGCGCGGTCCGGACGCCAACAGCCGCAGGTCGCTCGAGATCTTGCCGAGATCGGCGGCGTAGGTGCGCACGGCACCGGAGAAGGCCGTCGCGTCGCCCATCGACTGCATCAGCTGCACGCGATCCTTCCCCTCGCGCAGCTCGAGTCTCGTCATTGCGCGCAGGTGCTTGATCATCAACGCCGGATATTGCGGCTCGGCGTTGAGTCCGGTGCCCACGGCCGTTCCGCCGATCCCCAGGTCGCGCAGGTCGTCCGCCGTGCGCGCGATTCGGTCGCGGTTGCGCTCAACCGTGTGTCCGTACGCCGCAAATTCCTGGCCGAGCCGGATCGGCGTGGCATCCTGCAAGTGCGTGCGCCCCGACTTCACGATCCCGTCGAATGCCTTGCCCTTGCCCGCGAACGCGCGCGCGAGGCGTGTGAGCGACTCGATCAACGCGGCCAGTTGCATCAAGGCGCCGAGGCGGATCGCCGTGGGGATCACGTCGTTCGTCGATTGCGCCATGTTGACGTGATCGTTCGGATGCACCGGCTTGTATTCGCCGCGCTTCCCGCCCAGCAGCTCGTTGGCGCGATTCGCGAGCACCTCGTTGCAATTCATGTTGTGTGAGGTGCCGGCCCCCGCCTGGTACGGATCGACGACGAACTGCTCGCGATGCCCGCCGGCGAGCACCTCGTCCGCGGCCTTGACGATGGCGTCCGCGAGTTTGGCGTCCAGGCGGCCAGTTTCCTTGTGCGTCAGGGCGGCGGCTTTCTTGATCAGGATGACGGCGTCGACGAAGGCGGTGAGGGGTCGGAGGTTGGAGATCGGGAAGTTCTGCCGCGCGCGTTCAGTCTGGATGCCCCACAGCGCCTCCGCGGGCACGGGCATCTCGCCCAGCGGATCACGCTCGATGCGCGTCTGATTCATTTGATTCACCGCCGTCACCATCCCGTTAGTCTCGAGCCAAGAATCGCCCATGGAATCGGTCCTCGCTAGCGCCGCCGGAACCAACCGACGGTAAACAGCTCTTTCGCCGCCCTCGCCCCGTGCGTCCGCACCAGCAGGTACATGCCCAGAACCGTCAGCACGATCGTCGTGTAGAACCGCCACTCCAACAGCATCATCACTTGATGCCCCGGGCCGAAATCGCCGGCGAACCCCGAGAGAAACGCGACCTCGATGCCGCCACCGCCCGACGGCAACGGCACGACGAGCGGCGCATGCAGGAGAGCGAGCGAGCCAAAGAACATCACGCTGAACGGTGGTGCGCCCGGGTGACCCCAGCCGAGCGCCGGCAATATCAGCGCGCGCGCGGCAAGACTAATGACCGTGAGCAGCGCGCCCACGAACAACACCCACCACGGCGCCCGCCGGACGTGCGCCAACGCGACGCGCCATTGCCGCCGCACCCGATGCCGGATCGCACCAGGCCGCACCAGCCGCTGTAGCGCCCAGATGACGATCAGCACCACGAGGACGATGAGCTCGATGCCCAGCAGGTCGCGGGCCAGACTGTGAGACAGGAACCGGTCCGCCGCCTGACTCCAGTCGGGGACGTAGTAGGCGGCGAGCGCGAGCGCGACGATGCCGAACACCGGCCACTCGGCCGCGACTTCCACGCCGAGCGCCACGAGCGCGGTGACCACGCGCAGCCCGGACCACGTCATGCCGAGGAAGCGCGCGGGCTCTCCGCCCAGTCGGTTCGGAGTGAAGGTCGACGCGGCCTCGCCGTACAGGTTCAAGCGCAGCGCATCACGAAACTCGAGTCGGCCACCTGCTGCCCAACTGGCGAGCTGAATGCGCCACGCCCGCGCGACGCAGTCTACGGCCAGCAGCAGAATGGCGAGAGCGTGATTCAATCGGAGCAATCGCCGAGCGGATAGAGGAACCCGCAATTCCCACACGGGTTCTTGCAGCCCCAGGGCTTCGGCTGAACCTCGGCGCCGCACCGCAGGCACCGCGGCCGCGGCTTAGCCGATCCGGGAGACGCGGGTGAGGAAGGGATTGGTTTGGCGCTCCCGTCCGATGGTCGTTTCGGGTCCATGTCCACTGTAGAGGATGGTATCATCGGGGAGCGGGAGCAACTCGCGCTCGATACTCGCGATTAGGGTCTCGAAATCAGCACCGGGCAGGTCGGTCCGGCCAATCGATCCGGCGAACAGGACGTCACCGCTGAACGCGACTCCCGGCCCGACCAGGCATACGCTTCCCGGCGAGTGACCGGGCGCATGCCGGACCTCGAAGCTCAAACCACCGGCCGTCACCCGCGTGCCGTGCGCCAAGTTCTGATCGGGGGCAGGCAGCGGTTCCGGCGGCTCGAGCCCAAACCACGCGGCCTGGTCCGGCACCGCGTCATAAAGAGGCCGGTCGGCGGGATGGAGCCAAACGGGAGCGCCCGTCTCCGCCGCGATCCTCGCCACGCCGAGGACATGGTCGATGTGCGCATGCGTCAGCCAAATGGCGACCGGCTTCGCGCCCGTTTCCTCGACCTTGTGCAGGATCAACCCGGCCTCTTCGCCGGGATCCACGATGGCGCACTCGCCGGCCCGTTCATCGACGACGAGATAGCAGTTCTCGGCGAACATGCCGTTGGGAATCGGAACGATCTTCACTTCGTGCCTTTGCCGTCGCCCTGCTGCTCGCGCAGCGCCGTGAGGTACTTCTCGACCGCGATCGCCGCGGTCGTCGCGTCGCCCACCGCCGTCGTGATCTGCCGGGTGACCTGGCTGCGCACGTCGCCCGCGGCGAACAGTCCTGCCATCGACGTCATCATGCGATTGTCGGTGATGAGATAGCCGCCGGCATCGTGGTCCACGTGGCCTTCGACCAGCTGGGTATTGGGCTTGAACCCTGCGAAGATGAACACTCCGCCGACGTCCAGATTCGAGCGTGCACCAGTCGCGTTGTCCTCGAGCACCGCATGGGTGACGCCCTTCACGTTCCCGACGATCTCGGGCACGACGGTGTTGCGAATGACCTCGATCTTGGGGTTCGCAAAAGCGCGCTCCTGCAGCAGCTTGGAGGCGCGGAATTCGTCGCGGCGGTGTACCAGGTGCACCTTGCTCGCGTAGCGCGTGAGGTAGTCGGCTTCCTCGACCGCGGCGTCGCCGCCCCCGACGACGGCGAGGCGCTCACCCTTGAAGAACGCGCCGTCGCACACCGCGCAATACGAGACGCCCTTTCCCGCATACTCTCGTTCGCCCGGCACGCCGAGCTTGATGGGTGTTCCGCCGGCGGTGAGGATCACCGCCTGGCTGCGGTAGGTGTCGCCTCGGGCGGTCTGCACGTCGAACCAGCCGTCGGCGTCCCTGCCGATCCGCTCGACCGTATCGGTCACGATCTCGGCCCCGAACTTCTTGGCGTGCTCGGTCATCTTCTGCGCCAGCTCCCAGCCCTTGATGCTCTCGAAGCCGATGTAGTCTTCGATGAGATCGGTATTGAGCAGCTCTCCACCCGGCGCGCCGCGCTCGATCGTGACCGCGTTCAGCATACCGCGGTGCGCGTACAGCGCGGCACACAGCCCCGCCGGGCCTGCGCCCACGATGACCACGTCGTAGATGAGTGCGGTACGGTTCGTCATGCGTCCCGGAATTCCAGTCGCGGGGGGTCACCCTCCCCCGAAAGGGCGCGCGCCAGATGCGCACGAAACGTTACGGTTTCGAATTCAATGTCGGATCGCTGCGGCCCGGCCAGTTTCTCCAGCGCCGCCGCTCCAACGACGACGGTGCCGTGACGGTTCCCGCGGGCCTGATGCAGCAGCGCTGCGGCGGCTTGAATGAGACCCTGCCACACGCGTGCCTCCTCTTCCTTAATAATAGAACGCCAGACTGTTTCCAACGCTTCGTGAGCCAACCAATACTCCCCAGAATTGAATAGCTCACGGGCGTGCTCTAGGTACCGGCGGCGGTCCTCTGGATTCACGTGCGTCGTGCGTCGTGCGTGGTGCGTGGACCCAGTTGCAGCAGGTTCAGCGCCCCATGACAACTGGATATCGTCCCGATAAGAATCTCGGCCGGGGCGCTGTCCGCACCCGCTTCCTCGACCAATCTGTCACCGGCGCGCACGGCATCTGCGGCGAACATGCCGACGCCAAAAACCTGATGCTTGCATACGAACAATGCCGGCCCGGTCAGCGGCCGGCCCGAGGCACGCAACCGCGCCGCCAGCTCGCGCACCGAATCCGCCATCTCCCAAGTGCGCGGGGCGCCGATGGCCGGACACAACGCCGGCTCGATGCAATGCGTTGGACAGATCCAGTCCGCCCAGGAGACATAGCGGGTGTGATCCGCTCTGCTCGGTCGGTCGTACGGCGTCGGGAAGTCTCCGGGGACCGGTTCGACCGAAACGGCGCGGTTCGGCCAGCGAGTGCGCGCGCGCCGCAGAACCCATTCGAACATCAGGTGCGGCATGTGGGGGGAGGGGACAATCTGATCGTCGGTCGGACGGTCGGACGGTCGGACGGTCAAAAACCCTTCAAAGAAATCCGCCCAATCTGAGACCACAAACGTGCGATCAGGAGCCGCTCCAAGCTCGCGTCTCGCCTGGCACTCCGGATTCCGATCCACCACCAGCACGGTGCGATAGTCAGTCTTCCCGCGCGCCTTGGCCTTCGCGAGCTGGGACGCGTAAAAGGTGCCATAGCATCCCCCGCCGACCACGACGACGTCCCTCAGCGGATGAGTCTCCCTCCGTCGACGACCAGCACGGTACCCGTGACATAGTCGGTGCCGGCCAGGAGGAACCGCACCGCGGCGACGACATCGTCCGGGGACCCCAGACGCTCCAGCGGTGTCGTGGTGCGAATATGCTCTCGCGCCTTCTCGTCCCAGTCCTCCGGCAGGAGCACCGCGCCCGGTGCGACGCCATTGACGGCGACGTCCGGAGCCAGCGCCCGAGCCAGCGCTTTGGTCAGCATGATGACGCCGGCTTTGCTGACGCAGTGCGGGACATAGGCCGGCCACGGCTCCATTCCCGCGATGTCGGCGATGTTCACGATCTTCCCCTTGGCGCGTCGCAGATGCGGGACGGCACCCTGCGAGACGAAAAACATCGCGCGCAGGTTGAGGTCGAGCGTCGCATCCCAGCTCTCGGGGGTCACGGTCTCCACCGGTTCGCGCACCATGATCGCGGCCGAGTTGATCACGACGTCGAGGCGTTTCAGGGCGCGGGCGGCCTGATCCGCGAGCCCGCGCGCGGCGGCGGCGTCGGTGAGATCGGCCTGCAACAGCTCGGCGCGGCGACGCGCGCTCCGCACGGCTCGCGCGGTCTCCTCCGCACCCTTCGCCGAGCCGTGGTAGTGGATCGCCACGTCGCAGCCGGACTGTGCCAATCCGATCGCGATCGCCTGCCCGATCCGCGACCCGGCTCCAGTGACCAGCGCGGCTGCGCCCTCGAGCTGCACTAGTACGCTTTTCCGGTGATGGGGACGATCTGCCCGGTGATCGCGCTGGCTTCGTTGCTGGCGAGGAAGGCAACGGTGTTCACCACGTCGTCCAGCTCAACGAACGGTGTTTTGGAGTCCCCCATCTGCGCGACATTGTCCGCCGTCCGGACGGTCGCAGGCGCAACGGCGTTGACGCGGATGTCGGCGTCGCGATACTCGCGCGCCAGCTCGCGGGTGAGCCCGGCGACCGCCGATTTCGCCGCACTGTAGGCCGACATGTGCATGACGGGCCGGACCACCGCGATCGATGCGAAGTTGACGATGGATCCGCCACCTCGCGCGAGCAGCAACGGCACGGCTGCCTGGCACATGTAGAACGCAGTCTTGAAATTGACAGCCAGCTCGCGGTCGAGGATCTCGGCCTTCACTTCGGTGAACGGCCCGTAGCTGAAGAATCCCCCCGCCACGTTCACGAGGATATCGAGGCCTCCGTACTGCGCCTGCGCCGCGGCCGCCGCCGCGCGCCCGGCCTCGGGTTGGGTCAAGTCGCCGGCGGACGCTTTGGCGGTAATCCCTTCCGCCGCGAACTCCTTGATGCGGTCCGCGAGCCCTACGGCGTTGACGTCGGCGAGCAACAACTTGGCACCGGCGCGCCCCAAGCCGCGCGCCACCGCGTGGCCGATTTGCCCGACGCGGCCCACGCCCGTGACGAGCGCGACTTTCCCGCGCAGGTCAGGGGGCACGGACGATGTCGTCGACTGGCGGTGCGCCGCGCTGCGCGAAGCGCACCGTGCCGTCGCGGCCGATCACATAGACGGTACGCTGAATCCGCGCGCCGTCCTCCTTGAGCGCGTTGTACGCCCCGGCGATCGTGCGCTCCGGATCGGAGAGCAGGGGAAAGTTGAACTGCATCTTCTCGACGTAGCCGCGATGGCTCTCGACGCTCGCGGGGTTTACGCCGAACGGCTGCATCTTTGCGGACTGGAACTTCTTGATCTCGTCGCGCACGGCGGAGAGTTGGCGGTTTCAGCCGGGGGTATTGTTGCCCGGATAGAACACCAGCGCGACCGGCCCGTCCTTCAACAGATCGCCGAGGACGTAGGTGCGGCCGTCCGACGCCTGGGCCTTGAACGCGGGGGCTTTACTGCCGATCGGAAGCGGCTCGCTCATCCCGTTTCCTCGTTGTGAGCTCGAGGCGACGCTCGAGCGGTTCCAGCCAGGTATCGGGCACGCGCATACCACCGAGTGGCGCGTGCGACTCCCCGTACTCGCTCTCGCCGTGCCAGTCCGACCCTCCCGTGATGCCGAGTCCCAGCCGCTCGGCGATGCGCATCAACCGCTGCTCCACGGCGGGTGCGTGACTGGGGTGGCGGACCTCGACGCAGTCGAGTCCCTGGTCCTGAAAGATGCGGAGTTGGGCCTCGGTGCCGCGATCGCCCAGATGCGCCGCGACGGTGAGCCCACCCACGTCGTGCACGAGCGCGGTGACCTCGCCAAGCTTGGGCAGCGGCTTCTCGACGTACGCCGCCCGGCCGCGGCCCAGGTAACGGCGGAATGCGTCGCTGATGTTGTCGCACGCGCCGCAGTCGACGAGCGCTCGCGCCACGTGCGGCCGGCCCAGCGCCCCGCCGTCGCCGCCCAGGAGCTGCGCCTGGACGTCTTCCAGCTCGATCGCGACGCCGAGGTCTTGGAGCTTGGCCACGATCTGCTCGCCTCGCAGTCGGCGCGCGGCGCGCGTGTCGCGGAGAAAGGTCTGGAGACCCTCGTGCACATACGGCAGAAACAGCGCGAGGACGTGGAGCTCGCCCCACGGCGCACGCACGCTGAATTCGCAGCCCGGAATGATGCGCACGCCCAGCTTTGCGCCTTCTTGCGCGGCTTCCGCGACCCCGTCCGTCGTGTCGTGATCGGTGAGCGCGATCGCCGCCAGGTCAACCGCGCGGGCGCGGCGCGCCACCTCCTGCGGCTCGCACTCGCCGTCCGAGGCCGTCGAATGACAATGCAGGTCAATGTGCGGCGTAATCGACCTCGGGGGCGGTCCACGCCGGCTGCGATTGGCGGAACAGCTCCAGCAGCTCGCGGTCGGAGAGCTCCAGGAAGGCACGGTCCGGCGAGCGGGCGCCGAGCGGCGCGAAGTGCGTAACCCGACGGCGGCGCTGGGGGCCGGTGCCGTACTCGAAGATCAGGCCGAACTGATCGCGGCCGTAGACGGTCACCCGGCCCGAGGGGTACACCTCCCAGCGCTCGCCGTCCACCTCGATGGTGCGTCGGGCCATGGATTATGCCTGCGACGTGGTGGCGACGGGAACCTCGCTCCACAACTCCCACGCGTCGGGCGCGTAGGTCGCCAGCGCCTGGAGGCGCTTCTCGAGCTTGATCTCTTCCGGTAGCCGCGAGGCCTGAGCGCGGTGCGACATCTCGGTCGGGCTCTCGGAGAACTCGATGAACAGCCGCGGATCCTTCGCGTTCCGGTACAACCAGATCCGCTGGCCGCGCGCTTCGGCGAACTGACTCAGCTCGCGCAGCGTGTTGACGTACTCCGTCTCGTTCTGGCTAGGCACGCGCACACGCGCGGCGGTCAGCACTTTCGGCATCTTCACACCGCTCCCTCGGGAAACTCCTGCAACAGTTTCTTGACGTCGGCCAAGAACTTGTCGGCGTCCGCGCCGTCCACAACGCGATGATCGTAGGACATCGTGAGCATCCCCATCGTGCGGATCGCGATGGAATCCGTGCCGTCGGCGGCGGTCACGACCTTCGGGCGTTTCTCGATCGCGCCGACGCCGAGAATCGCCACCTGCGGCTGGTTGATGATGGGAATGCCGGCGAACGGCCCGAAACCGCCGGGATTGGTGATCGTGAACGTGCCGCGCTGAATGTCGTCGGGCAACAGCTTCTTGGTGCGGGCGCGCTCCCCGAGATCATTGATGGCGCGCGCGATGCCGATCAGCGACAGCTCGTCGGCGTGCTTGATCACCGGCACGATGAGACCCCAGTCGAGCGCCACCGCGATCCCGACGTTGACGTCCGCACGATAGATCGTGCTGTCGCCGGACACGGCGGCATTGACGATGGGATGCTTTCGCAGATTCTCGGCACACGCCTTCGCGATGAACGCGAGGAACGTGAGGGTCACGCCCCGCTCGGCATAGGACTGCTTCGCTTTGGCGCGGAACTGTGCGACGCGCGTGAAATCGACCTCGAAGAAGCTTGCGACGTGCGCGGACACGCGCTTCGACATCACCATGTGGTCGGCGGTGATCTTGCGGATCTTGGACCACGGCTCGACGCGGTCGCCCGGCCAGGGCTCGACGGTCGGATGCTCGACGGCGCCGGCAGGGCTTGGGGCTTGGGGCCTCGGGGTTGGGGCGGTCGGTGCACGTTCGATGTAGCCCAAAATGTCCTGCTTCGTCACACGACCGGCGTACCCACTGCCGGGGATGCGTGAGATGTCGACGCTATGCTCGGCGGCGATTTTCCGGACCAGTGGCGTGGACTTCGTGCGGAGGCGTTGCTCGGCCGTCTGCACGTCACCACCATCACCGTCGGCCGGACGGCCCGACGGCCGGACGGCCGGCGCGGCAGCGGCCTTCGCCGGCTCAGCCTTGGGAGCCGGAGGCGCCGAAGGCGGCGGTGCCGCGGCCTTCGGTGGCTCCGGTTTCGCGGGCGCCGGGACCGCCGCCCCGGCTTCCGTTTCCAAGACCCCGACGACCGTCTGCACGGGTACGGTTTGCCCTTGCTGCACTTTGATCTCCGCGAGGACGCCGGCGGCCGGTGCCGGGATTTCGGCATCGACCTTGTCGGTCGAGATCTCGAACAGCGGCTCGTCCCGCTTGACGGGGTCGCCGACCTTCTTGAGCCATTTGCTCAACGTGCCTTCGGCGATGGACTCGCCCATCTGGGGCATGAGTACGTCTACGCGTGCCATTGGATCTCCGTCAGTACGCCGCCAACCAGCGGGCGGCTTTCACGATGTCTTCCGTCTGCGGCAACACGAAGTCCTCGAGCGTCGGCGCATACGGCAGCGGCACGTCGTGCGCGGTGACGCGCATGATCGGGCCGTCGAGCCATTCGAACGCCTGCTCGTTGATCCGCGCCGCGATCTCCCCCGCGATCCCACCGGTCCGCGTGTCTTCGTGCACGATGAGGACCTTGTTCGTCTTCTTCACGGTCGCGACGATCGCGGCGTCGTCCATCGGCAGCAGGGTCCGGAGGTCCAGCACTTCGACCGACACGCCGTCCACCTTCTCGAGCTGCTCGGCCGCCTCGAGCGATTTCCAGAGCGTGGCCCCGTAGCTAATGATGGAAAGATGCTTCCCTTCGCGCGCCGTGCGCGCCCGCCCGATCGGCGTGAGAATCTCCTCACCCTCCGGCAGCTGCTCCTTGATGCGCCGGTACAGCCATTTGTGCTCGAGATAGAGCACCGGATCCTCGTCGCGAATCGACGCTTTGATGAGACCTTTCGCGTCCCGCGCGGTTGCCGGATAGACGATCTTCAGACCGGGCGTGTGAAGGAATGCCGCTTCGGGATTCTGTGAATGGAACGGCCCGCCGCGAACGTAACCGCCGCAGGGGCCGCGCACCACCATCGGCGTCGACAGCCCGGCACGGTAACGCGCCGTGGCCACGTAGTTGGTGAGCATATCGTACGCGCACGAAATGAAGTCGATGAACTGCATCTCGGCGACCGGCCGCAGCCCCATGTGCGCCGCCCCCGCGGCCGCTCCCACGATCGCGGCCTCGGAGATCGGCGTGTCGATCACGCGGGACGCGCCGAAACGCTTGCTGAAGCCGTCGGTCACCTTGAACGCGCCGCCGTACAACCCGACATCCTCGCCGAGGATGAAGACGCGCTCGTCACGCTCCATCTCTTCCCAGAGACCCTGGCGCAACGCTTCGAGAAAAGTGACTTCGGCCATCACAACCCTTTGAACCAGAGCTTGTCAGCAGCCGGCGGATCGACGTAGACGCCGGGCAACGCGCTCTCGGCCAGCGGCAACGGCTCATCCACACACGCGTCCGTCGCCTGATCCACTTCGACGCGCACGCGATCGTCGATGTCCTTCAGATCCGTCTCGGCGACCATGTCAGCGGCGAGCAGACGCTGCACGTAGCGATCGACGGGATCGTTCGCCTTCGCCCACTGCTCCAGCTCACCCTGCGGCACGTAGTGCTGATCGTCGTGCTCGGCGTGACCCTTGCGGCGATAGGTCTTCACCTCGACGAAGTGCACCCCTTTGCCGCGGCGGGCACGCTCCACCGCAACCCGCGTCGCTTCGTAGACCGCGAACACGTCGTTGCCGTCCACCATCACCGACGGGACGCCATATCCCTTGGCCTTCTCGGCGAGGTCCTTCACGGCGAATTGCTTCTCGGGCGGCGTGGAGTACGCCCAATGGTTGTACTCGCCGATCACGACGAGCGGGAGCCGCTGTACGGCGGCGAGGTTCAGGCCCTCATGAAAGGTGCCGGTCGACGTGCCGCCGTCGCCGATGTACACGAGCCCGACGCGCGGCTCGGCGCGCAGCTTGAAGCTCAGCGCGATCCCCGCCATCACCGGGATCATGTCGCCCAGGTGCGAGATCTGGCCGAGGTAGCCCTTCTCGAGGTCGTTGAAATGGACGTTCAGCTCGCGGCCGCGGGTGGGGCTGTCGGCCTTGGCCATGTACTGCCGCAAGATCTCGACCGGCCGGGCTCCCATCACGAGCAGCGACCCGAGGTTGCGGATGAGCGGCGACAGTACGTCCTTGTGCCGGCCGCGCTCCAGCGCATACGCCGAGGCGACAGATTCCCCCTCTTGCCCCAGCGAACGGAACAGCCCGCCGATGACCTTGGTCTGGCGGTACAGCGCCACCAGGCGCTCTTCCAGCGTCCGGGTCAGCCGAAGATAGTAGTAGATCTCGAGAAGCTGGTCCGACGAGAGCACCGCCCCGGCGGGGATGGCGCCAGTCGGGCGCGTCGCAGGAAGAGCCATGGCCCTAAATTATAGTTGGGAGGGAAGAGCCATGGCGAACGTGAAGCTGCGCGTGACGGGAATGACCTGCGGCCACTGTCAGGCCAAGGTCGAGAAAGCGCTGAAGGGCGTGGTCGGGGTCTATAGCGCCGTCATCGACCTGCCCGACGGAGAAGCGGAAGTGGATTTCGATGATGACTCGGTGACGACGGATCAGCTCGTGGCGGCCGTCACGAAAGCCGGCTACGGCGCGAAGGTCGCGGGCTAGTACGCGCCCCGCATGACGTGCGTCGGCTCGACGAGCCGGTGCACCTCCGCAAGAAACCGCTTGGCGAGCTTGTCGAGCTCCGACTCTCCCACCTGATCAGTCGCCACCTCGACGAAGGTGTAATGCCCACCCTCGGGCCGAGCGCTGATCGTGATGCGGCCCAGCGTCCCCTGGTAGGCCCGGCGGCGCGGCGATTCCTCCGCCGGCGCGAGCCGCCCGCCGAAAAAGCTCTTGGCGACGTCGAGCACCGCTTCGGGGCTCGCGCTAGTTCTGTGGAAGTATCGCATGCGTTGCCGCTCCCGGCGTTTTGAACGCCCGCAAGGTGAGGCTGTTGAGCACCACCGACAGACTCGACCACGCCATCGCGGCGCTCGCGAGCACCGGTGAGAGCAGCCATCCTGTCACGGGATAGAGTATACCAGCGGCGACCGGAATCAGCAGCACGTTGTAACCAAATGCCCAGATCAGGTTCCAGCGAATCGTCCGCATCGTCCGGCGCGCGAGCTCGATCGCCGTAAACACGGCGCGTAAGTCGCCGCGGATCAGCGTCACGTCGGACGCCTCCATCGCGATGTCGGTTCCCGTGCCGATCGCGATGCCGACATTCGCCTGGGCCAGCGCCGGCGCGTCGTTGATGCCGTCGCCCACCATGACGATGTGACCGCCCCCCGCCTTGCTCGCCTGGCGCTGCAACTTCTTCACGAGGTCCGCCTTCTGCGAGGGCAACACCTCGGCGAGAACGTCCTCGATCCCCACCTCCGCCGCAACTGCTTCGGCACCTTTGCGCGAATCGCCCGAGACCATGACGACGGGAATCCCGCGTCGCTTCAACAGCTCGATCGCCGTCTTGGAGGTGGGCTTGATCGGATCGGAAATCGCGATGACGGCGTAGACCGTGTTGTTCACGACACAAATCACCGGCGAGCGGCCCTGGGCTGCCAGGCGATCGGCGTCCGCGCCCAACGAGCCAAGCTCGAGGCTGCGCTCGCGCGCGTGCCGCAGCGAGATCACTTCGATGATCCGCCGATCGACTGTGCCGCGCACACCGCGTCCTTCCATGGCGGCGAATTTCTCCACGGGCAGGAGCGAGACCTGTTTGTCCTGCGCGGCCTTGAGCACGGCGAGGGCGAGCGGATGCTCCGAGCGCTGCTCGACGGACGCCGCCCATTTGAGGACATCGGCAGGGCTGATCGGCGTGCCGTCCGGCTTTTTCGCGGTCACGATGTGGGTCACGGTCGGTTTGCCTTCCGTGATCGTACCGGTCTTGTCGAGCAGCACGGTACGCGCGTTGGCGAGCCGTTCCAGCGCCTCGCCGCTCTTGATGAGGATTCCGTACTCGGCCGCCTTGCCGGTACCCACCAGAATCGCCGTCGGCGTGGCGAGGCCCAGGGCGCAGGGACAGGCGATGATCAGCACCGAGACGAACGCCACGGTCGCGAAGACCAGGGCTCGGGCTTGGGGACTCGGGCCTAGATCAAACCACGCCACGAAGGCAACGATCGCGAGCGCGATCACGATCGGCACAAACACCCCCGCGACGCGGTCGGCGAGTTTCTGAATCGGGGCTTTGGTGGCCTGCGCGTCTTCGACGAGCTGCACGATCTGACCCAGCGCGGTCTCCTTGCCGACGCGCGTCGCCCGAAACGTGATGCTGCCGGTCGTGTTCAGCGTGCCGCCCATGACTTCGTCGCCCGGCTTCTTACCGACGGGCATCGGTTCGCCGGTGAGCATCGCTTCGTTCACGGCCGAGCCGCCTTCGGTCACGATCCCGTCGACCGGCACCTTTTCGCCCGGCTTGACGATGACCAGGTCTCCAACCACGACCGCTTCGACTGGAACGTCGGTTTCCTGGCGATCACGGATGACGTGCGCCGATTTCGCGCGCAAGGTGGCGAGACGGCGAATCGCTTCGGACGTGCGGCCTTTGGCACGCGCTTCGAGTAGCCGGCCCAGCAGCACCAGCGCGATGATCGCGGCCACCGCCTCGTAGTAGACGTCGGCCGGAAGCCCGGCCCGCAGAAAGAGCGTGGGCGCCGCGGTCGCCACCAGCGAGTAGAGGTAGGCCGCTCCAGTTCCGACACCGATGAGCGTGTTCATATCCGCGGTGCGATGCCGCAGCCCGCTCCAGGTGCCTCTGTAGAATTGCTGGCCCGACCAGGCGACGACGGGCAGCGTGACGATGGCGAGTCCCCATTTGACCCAGTCGAGATCGAGCACCCACCCCTGCCCCGCGATCCAGTCGCGCAGGCGGATCGCCAACGGCATGAGCAGACGACCCAGCAGGTCCACCTGCTTCATCGTGCCGTTGTCGCCCATGGGCCGATCGGCCATCAGCAGCATCGAACCGATCATCGCGACGATCGTCGTCGCCGCCGCCGCGACGAACTTCCAGGTGAGCGTCCGGATCTCGCGCCTGCGCGCGATGCGCTCGCGCTCGAGCGGATCCTCGGCCGCGATCGGCGCGGTCACCTGCAGGCCTGCCGCGACCACCGCCTTCTCGAGATCTTCCGCACTCACGACGCCGGGGATGTAGTCGACGGTCGCCGTCTCGGTCGCCTGATTGGCCACGGCCCGGATGACGCCGTTGACCCTGGACAGCGACTGCTCGAGCGACGCGACGCTGGGTACGTAGTGCAGGTCGACGATTCCGAAGGAGACGGTGGCCTTGCCGCAGTTGTAGCCCGCGTCGCGCACCGTCTTGATGAGCTGCCCGACGTTCGTCTGCGCGGCGTCGTATTCGATCGCCGCCTTGTTCGTGGCATAGTTGACGCCGGCGGAGGTGACGCCGGTCGCGCCCGCCAGCGCCTCCTGGACCGTGGCGGCGCAGCTGGCGCAGGTCATTCCTTCGATCGGCAAGATGATCCGGCTCTTACTCATGGCGGGCATCGTGGAATTTGTGCGGCGATGAGGCCGCGCGGCGCTCGCCGGACGGCTCCACCACGAGCAGCCCTTTGAGCATGTTCATGCCGCAGCGAAACGGATATTCGCCGGGCTGCTCGGGGGTGAATTCGACCGTCGTCGTCTGAAATGCCGGCAGCTGCTGATCGATCCCGAAGCGCTCGAACACCACGCGCTCGGAACAGTCGGCCGTCTCGTCCCGGTAGAATTGGAGCCGGACCGGCTTTCCGGCCTGGACGACGATCGTGTCGGGCGTGTAGCCGCCTTTTACGGTGACGTGGACTTCCTGCACGCCGCTCGCGCCGGCGGTCGCGGCCACCGGTGTGCCGCGCGAAAAGAGGAAGTACCACAGCACCCAGCCGATGGCGACGGCGCCGAGCGCCGTGACGGCGATCTGGGTGGACGTCACGGATCCCTCGCTAGCGCACCTGCACGCGCGCGGGAGCGCTTCGGGTCGGGGGGGCGGGGGCGGATTCGATCCGCATGGCGTAGAACGAGCGCCACACGAAGGTCAGCGCGATCACGAGGAACGCGCCGGCGAGGACGAGGCTCAGCGTGGCGCCGCGCTGCGCCGTGAGGGACACCGCCAGCTCGACCGCCAGCAGGCCGAACAGCGTCGTGAATTTGATGATCGGATTCATTGCGACCGATGAGGTGTCCTTGAACGGGTCGCCCACGGTATCGCCCACCACCGTGGCGTCGTGGAGCGGCGTGCCCTTCTGCTTCAGCTCGGTCTCGACGATCTTCTTGGCGTTGTCCCATGCACCCCCCGCATTGGCCATGAAGATGGCCTGGTAGAGGCCGAACAGCGCGATCGAGATCAGGTAGCCGATGAAGAAGTACGGCTCGAAGAACGCGAACGCGAGCGTCGCAAAGAAGACCGTCAGGAAGATGTTGAACATCCCCCGTTGCGCGTATTGCGTGCAGATCTCCACCACCTTCTTGCTGTCCGCCACCGAGGCCCTGGTGGTCCCCTCGAGCCGGATATGCGCCTTGATGTATTCGACCGCGCGATACGCGCCGGTCGTCACCGCCTGGGTCGAGGCCCCCGTAAACCAGTAGATCACCGCGCCGCCCGTGATCAGCCCGAGCAGGAACGGCGGGTGCAGGATCGACAGGTTCGACAGCAGCTCGGGCTGCAGCCCCCGCGTGAGGGCCACGATGATCGAGAAGATCATCGTCGTCGCGCCGACGACCGCGGTCCCGATCAGCACCGGCTTGGCGGTCGCCTTGAACGTATTCCCCGCCCCGTCGTTCTCCTCCAGGTTCTCCTTGGCCCGCGCGAAGTTGGGCTCGAACCCGAAGTGCTTTTTGATCTCCGCGCGCACGTTCGGCGCCTGCTCGATCAACGACAGCTCGTAGACCGATTGCGCGTTGTCCGTCACCGGGCCGTAGGAATCGACCGCAATCGTGACGGGCCCCATGCCTAGGAAGCCAAACGCGACCAAGCCAAACGCGAACACGGCCGGCGCGATCATCAGGCCGGCGAGTCCCGCCGTGCTGATGCCATAGGCGATGGCCATCAGCACCATCATCGTCATCCCTAACCAGAACGCGCTGAAGTTCCCGGCGACGAACCCGGAGAGAATGTTCAGCGACGCGCCGCCCTCGCGGGAGGAGGTCACGATCTCTCGCACGTGCCGGGATCCGGTCGAGGTGAACACCTTTACGAACTCCGGGATAATCGCCCCCGCGAGCGTACCGCAGGTGATCACGAGCGAGAGTTTCCACCATAGCGTGGGATCGCCGCCGATGCTCGGTATCAGGAGCCGCGACGCGAGGAACGTGAGCGCCACCGACACGAGCGACGTCAGCCACACCAACGACGTTAGTGGCGCCTCGAAGTTCATGTGATCGACCGTCTGATACTTTGCCTTCGCGTACGCGGCGTTCAAGAAGTAAGACAGTCCCGACGCCACGATCATCATCACGCGCATCGCGAAGATCCAGACGAGCAGCTGGACCTGCACGAGCGGCTGGTGAACCGCAAGCAGGATGAACGAAATCAGCGCGACGCCCGTCACGCCGTACGTCTCGAACCCGTCGGCGCTCGGTCCCACCGAATCGCCGGCGTTGTCGCCGGTGCAGTCGGCGATCACGCCGGGGTTGCGGGCGTCGTCTTCCTTGATCTTGAAAACGATCTTCATCAGGTCGGCACCGATATCGGCGATCTTGGTGAAGATGCCGCCCGCCACACGCAGCGCCGCCGCGCCCAGCGATTCGCCGATGGCGAATCCGATGAAGCACGGGCCGGCGTAGTCGCCCGGGATGAACAGCAGGATCAGGAGCATCAGCAGCAGCTCGACGCTGATCAGCAGCATCCCGATGCTCATGCCGGCCTTCAGCGGAATCGCGTGGTTGGGATAGGGCTTGCCGGTCAGGCTGGCGAAGGCCGTACGGGAGTTCGCGAACGTATTCACCCGGATGCCGAACCAGGCGACCCCGTAGCTGCCGGCGATTCCGATGAGGCTGAACAGCAGGATGATGATCACCTTGGTCGCGGGAAAGCCGCGCACCATGGCGCCGGTCGCGTCCGTCGTCTGCGCCAGCCTGCCGAAGTACAGCGCCACGATGGTGCCGATGAAGAGCCACAGAAGAAGAAGGAAGCGACCCTGCGTGAGCAGGTACGTCTTGCAGGTCTCGTAGATCAGCTCGGAGATCTCGCGCATGGCGCGATGTACCGGGAGGTTCTTGAGCTGCATGTACGTGGCCAACCCGAACACCAGGCCCAGCGCACAGATCACCAGGCCCCAGAGCAGCAGGGACCGGCCGTTGATCCCGCCCAGGAATAGCGCCTTGGCGAGGTCCGGCAATACGAGGGCCGCTTCACCACCGGCGGCGTGCTGTGCTGGCGCAGCGTCCTGGAAGAATCCGAGGAACGCGAGCAACGGCGTCAAACTCGTCATGCGCAACTGTCTCCTGGGTCTGGCTGGTCGTGAGGCAGGGGAGCGCGAGTCCTACTTCTCCGCGTATTCGTAGTACTCGATGCCGAGGTGCGTGATCTGCTCCTCACCCATCAGCCAACGCAGCGTGTTCTTGAGCTTGGTCTGCTGGATGAAGAGATCGTGCTCGGCGTAGAGGCCGGCGGCGAATTGCGGGCTCTTGAAATAGAATGAGAGCCATTCCTGAATGCCCGAGAGTCCCGCACGGCCGGCGAGGTCGAAGAACAGCGCGAGGTCGAGCACGATCGGCGCGGCGAGGATCGAGTCGCGGCACAGGAAGTCGACCTTGATCTGCATCGGATAGCCGAGCCATCCGAAGATGTCGATGTTGTCCCACCCTTCCTTATTATCACCGCGGGGTGGGTAGTAGTTGATCCGTACCTTGTGATAGACCTTGCCGTAGAGCTCGGGATAGAGGTCGGGCTGGAGAATGTGCTCGAGCAATCCGAGCTTGGACTCCTCCTTGGTCTTGAACGACTCCGGGTCATCCAGCACTTCGCCGTCACGATTGCCGAGAATGTTGGTGGAATACCATCCCGACAGGCCGAGCATGCGCGCCTTGAACGCCGGCGCGAGGACGCTCTTCATCATGGTCTGACCGGTCTTGAAGTCCTTGCCGCCGATCGGCACGTGGCGCTCTTCCGCCAGCCGCTCCATCACGGGGAGGTCGACGGTCAGATTGGGCGCGCCGTTCGCGAACGGCACATTCTCCAACAGCGCGGCATACGCGTAGAGCATGGACGGGGCGATCGACTGGTCATTCTGCTCCATCGCCTTCTCGAAGGCGGCCAGCGACTGATGCGCCGGGCCGGGCGTGAGAAACACCTCCGTCGAGGCACACCACACCACGACGAGGCGATCGAGTCCCGCGCTGTTCTTGAAGTTCCGCATGTCCTCCCGCAGCTGCTCCGCGAGCTCCCGCTTGTTCTTGCCGCGCTTGACGTTCGTCCCGTGCAGCCGCTTGACGTAGTACTGATCGAAGACGGCAGGCATCGGTTTGATGTTCTGCAGGAAGTCCTTGATCGGCTCGAGGTGCTCGTGCTTGTCGAGCACGCCGGCTTTCACCGCCGCGGTGTACGCGTCATCGGGAATGGGGTCCCAGGCCGCGAACACGAGATCCTTCAGATCGGCGAGCGGCACGAACTCCTTGATCTTCGGCGCGCGCTTCTCGGTCCGCTTGCCGAGCCGGATGGTCGCCATCTGGCTGAGCGAGCCGATCGGGAGGGCTCGACCCCGCCGCACGTTTTCGACGCCGGCGATGAACGTGGTGGAGACGGCGCCAAGGCCGACCAGCATCACGCCCAGTTTCCCCTTCGCGGGCGCGATCTCCCGTGCGCCTCCCGTGACGACCGCCGTCCCCGTTTGCTCCCGTGCCATCAATGTCCTTTGCGGCGTGCCGCCGCGACTCCAGGCAACGTCTCACGTTTGTGAATCGGCGACGGCGGCGGCGCGCCGCGCGCCACGCGCGCGACATGCACCACCCGTTGGATCACCGTGATCGCGGAGACGAGCGCGAGCACCGCCACAATCCAGAACAGCAGGACACCGGGGCGCCCCGGTCCTGCGCCAAACGCCAGCGACGGCAGACCGAGCAGCAGAATTCGCTCGGCCCGCGAGGCAATCCCGACTTTGCATTCCACGCCGAGCGCTTCAGCCCGCGCCCGCGTGTACGACACCAAGAGTGACGCGACCAGCGCGACCAAACCCGCGGCAATGGCCAGCGATTTCAGCTGGGTCGGTAACGGGCCGGTCAAAAAATAGAAGATCAGCCCGGTAAAAACCGCCGCCTCGCCGACCCGATCGAGAGTCGAATCGTAGAAGGCGCCGAACGTCGTCATCTTGCCGCCCTGGCGTGCCACCTGCCCATCGAGGATGTCGAGGGTCCCGCTCAAGAGCAACAGGAGGCCGCCGAGCCGGATCGCGCCGACGCCGAACGCCACGCCGGAGCCGATCACGACCAGGGTGCCCAGCGTGGTAATCGCATTCGGGTGCACGCCGCCCTGTATCAGGGCACGCGCCAGCGGTCCGGTCAACCTGACAAAACCGTCTTTGACGCGCTGGGGAATGACATTCATTGCCGGGGGGAAGCTAATCTGCGGCGAAAATGACGGGTAGGGCTAACGTCCCTCGAACTCAATCACTCTTCGACGGGCCCGAGAACAGCTTGTAGACGACAAAACCGCCCACCTCCCCTTTGGTGCGGGCGTTGTCGACGTCCTTCCTGGTGTAGAGATCGGGAAGATCGGTCTTCGCCATCAGGCTGCCGCGAAGTGCGGGTTCTCGATGAGCCCTATCAGATTCCCAAACGGATCGGCCACCGTCGCTACGCGAATCCCCTCCCCCACATCCTGAATGGGAGACTTGAGCGTGGCCCCCGCGCGAATAAACTGCTCGACCCCTTTCTCGACGTTCGCGACACCCCAATATGCCACCGAGCCTCCGGGGCCCGGCTTGACGCTCTTGGGATCGGGATCGAGCCCGAGCTCGTAGCCTCCGATGTTGAAGCCCACGTAGAACGGCTCATCGAAGTACGGTTTGACGCCGAAGGCAGAGCTGTACCACTCCTTGGCGCGTTTGAGATCGGCAACGTGATAGATCACCGTGCGTAAGCCGAGAACCGTCATCTCACCCTTCTTCATTTAGCGCGGTCTGATCGTTCCAGTCACCTCGGCGAGGACGCGGTAGCCCTCCAGACGAGCGGGAATTCTCCTTTTCGTATCGGCGCCCGAGTCGGCGAGAAACACTTTGATGCACCGTTCTCCGTCGCACAACCCGATCGCGGTCCCCACGACGCCGGGGAGAGCCATGAGGGAATCGGTATGCGCGGCGAGAACCTCATCGATGCTCCTCGCAGTCACCGTGGCTGTCCCTCCCCCGCGCTGAGCACCGGAGCACGCGAGTGCCCCGGCCAGCAGTACCAACGCCAACGTGCGTGCTACCATCACTGACGCTTCACCGTAACCGAGAAGCCGTTGCTGCTGCCATCCGGATCATGATTGAGAGCTGACTTGTACACGTACCCCGACAGGGTGAGTGCGGTCACCCCGAACGAGACCATCTTGGTTGAGTTCGGAAGGTTCGACAGGACGACGCTACACGTTCCCGTCGGACCGGTTACGCACCCCACCTCCGGATTGGATCCGTTCCAGAGGCCGCGCACGCTCGCGCCGTTCACGAGATTATGCCGGGAATCATGCACGGTAATCTTCACCGTCGCCGACCAGTTGTTCCCGTTGCTCGTGGCAACACCATCGAGATTGCCCACGTGGAGGTTCGGCGGGTTCACGGTGATGGCGATGGCGCGCGCGTCGTTGCTCGAATTGTTGTCCGCCAGCTTCTGCGTCGCCGTCAGGATGTGACCGTTCGTCGCGACCCCGGCGGTGTTCCAGTTGATAGTGCGTGTCACGCTCGCACCCGCGCCAATCCCGGTGATCGTCTGCGTTCCAACGGTGATGCCTCCCGCTGTGCCGTCGGTCAACACAACGTCGAAGCTGGTGCTCACATCCACCCCGCCCAGGTTCTGCACCGTGACCACAACCGGCGCCGTATCGCCCTGCGTCACCTGGGCGGGCCCCGTGATGGCGGTCAACGCGAGATCGACCGGCTGCGGATTCACGGTGACCGTCGTCGAGCGCTGGTTGTTGGCGCTGTTGTCATCCGTAAAGGTCTGGGTCGCCACGACCGTGTGACCGCCCAGCGCCGCGCCCGTGGTGCTCCAGCTGAATGAGGGCGTAGCTGTCGCACCGATAGCCAACCCGGTGATGGTTTGCGTGCCAATCGTCACGCCTGCGGTGGCGTCGGTGAGCACGACGTTGAAACTGCTCGTGACGTTCTGGCCGCCCACGTTCTGAACCGTGACTTGGGCCGTGGCCGAATTGCCTTGAATCACCGAGCTCGGCGCGCTCACGTCGGTCACGGCGACGTCGATGACCGGGGCGTTCACGGTGACCGTCGCTCCGCCCTGATTGTTGGCGGCGTTGGCGTCGCTCAAACTGTGGGTCGCCACGAGCCGGTGACCACCCAATGCGGCGCCCGTCGTATTCCAGTTGAACGTGCGAGTCGCGGTGGCGCCGACGGCGAGCCCAGCCACCGTCTGTGTACCGAGCGTTACGCCTGCCGTCGAGTCGGTCAGGACAACATCAAAGCTGCTGCTGACGTTCAAGCCACCCACGTTTTGGACCGTAACCCCAATGGAAGCGGTACTGCCCTGGGTCACCGCGCTCGGCGCAACGACGCTGCTCACGGCGACATCGGTGATTGGCGGGGCCTCCACAATCACACTGATGCCGACGGTGTTGTTCGCAGGATCGCTATCGGCGAGCCTCACCGACGCGAACAGCGTGTGCCCGGTGACAGCGGCGCCGGCGGTGTTCCAATCGAACGTACGCGTCACGCTCGCACCCACGGCGAGCCCGGCGATCGTCTGCGTGCCCAGGATCGGACCGCTGAATCCGTCGGTCAACACCACGTCGAAGTTGGTCGTAACGTCCTGCCCACCGACGTTCTTTACCGTGACCACGATATGTGCGGTATCGCCCTGGTTCACGCGCGCGGGGCCGGTGATGCCCGTAATGGCGACGTCGGTCCCCGGAGGCGGCGGCGGGGGCGGGGGCGGCGGACCCGGTGGCCCCGGGGCCGTCACGTTGATCGCGATCCCGATGCTGTTGTTCGAGGAGTTGTCGTCCGGCAGCTTGTTGTTCGCGAAGAGGGTGTGCCCGGTGACAGTCGCTCCGGCGGTGTTCCACAGCATCTCTACCGTGGTCGTCGCCCCGGCGGCGAGGCTGGGAACTGTCGCCGTCGCGACTACCGGGACGGCCCACCCGTCGCTCAGCTCGATGGTGAAGGGTGAAGTGACATCCACCTCACCCACGTTCTGGACCGTGACCACCACGTGCGCCGTATCGCCCTGGGCCACGGAGCGCGGCCCGGTAATACCGGTCACCGCGATATCGAGCGGCTTGGGCGTGATCGTGACGACGGTGGTGCGCCGATTGTTGGCGGCGTTGTCGTCGGCCAGGGCGTGCGTGGCGACGAGCGTGTGCCCGCCCAGCGCCGCGCCGGTCGTGTTCCAGCTGAAGACGAGCGTCGTGCTGGTACCTGCGGCGAGCCCGTGGATTGTCTGCGTGCCCAGTGTGACACCGGCGGTCGAGTCCTGCAGGGTGACAGGGATGTCACCCGTGACGTTCTGATTGCCGACGTTCGTGACAGTCACGCCGACATTTACGTTGTGCCCGACGATTACCGAGCCGGCTCCACTGAAACTCGTTACCGCGACGTCGGTGACCGGCGGGTTGACCGTGATCGTCACGAAACGCTGGTCGTTCGTGGCTCTGTCATCGGACCGCGTCTGACGTGCCACCAGGTCGTGATCGCCCGTCGTGCCCGGCGTCCAGGAGAATGTCACGGTGGTGCTGGCGCCCGCGACGAGCCCGGAGACGCTCTGCGTGCCGACCGTCACGTGCTCCGTCGTGTCCTGCAATGTGACGTCGAAGGCGGAGACGTCCTGGTTGCCGACGTTTTTCACGGAGACCGTGACGCTCGACGTACCGCCCTGCACCGCTGAGCTGGGACCACTGACGCTCGTCACGGCCAGGTCGGTCAGCGGTCCCGGCGGCGGCGGCGCAAAGCCGTCGATCACGACGCCGAAGCGTTGGAGCACGAGATCGATCCGGTTGGCGATCGTGACGCTCGCATTGCCGGCGAACAGCAACGCGACGGGGTTGAGATTCGCGTCGTCGGTCACGATGAGCGAGCCCGAGTCTCCGCCGTTGCTGAACCCGCCCGGCGAGATGATCAACTGGTCCACATAGCGGGCGGTCTTCGTGCACGTGAATCCCGAAACCGCATAGCAGATCGTGACCGTCGCGTTGATGCCCGTGATCTGGCCGTGTGTCAGCCGCGTAGTGCGGCCGTACTTCTGGACGTTCAGGCTGAGCAGCGCGTTGCGGTCATCGAACAATCCGTCACCGTTCGCGTCGCCGAAGATCGTCGAGTTCGGCGTGCTGTAGCCGTCGTCGGCGGGCGTCGCGTTGTCCAGCACGGCGGTCGTGGAGAGGGCGATGGCGGCATCGATGGTGTTGGTGCCGTTGGCGGCGAACGAAATAACCTGAAAGTCACTGAGGGTCGCGATCTGATCGGCGGCGGTACCCCCATCAAATGGACCCGGCTGGTACTCGGGATCGCCGATGCTGGCACCATTCGAGTTGGCGAGGACGTGATTGTTCGAGAGGATGTACACCCGTCCCAGCGCGTCACGCACGCGCGCGCCGATCGTACCGGCGGTGATCGCCGGATGTCCCACCGAGAAACCCATGGGCGCGGGGCGCTGGCGCTGCGTGGGATCGCTGAGGGCCATGAGCCGGCCGGTGACCCGTTGCGTCACGGGGATCCCCTCGAGCATGCCGGGGAGGCCGGCTATGCCGGCGCGCTCCAGCAGGAGCAGCAGGCCCGGATGTCCGTCGGGATCCACGGTCACCGCAGTTCCGACGACCCCGGGGATCGAAAGCAACGCGTCGGTGTGATGCCGTTGTGCCGTGATCGCCGCGCGGAGATCGGGAATGAGACGCGTGACTGGGAGCGCGGGACCCGCGGGAGAATTCGAAGCGCTGTCGGAGCACGCGTACCAGACGGCGGGCGCGGCAGCAATCAGGACGACGATGGCACCGCGAACGAACGCGCGGACGGAGGGTGCAGCCATAGCGACTCCCGGTTGAATCCCAAGGGCGCGGGCGCGGGCACCAACAATGGAGGCGCCCGACCGACTCGGCAAGCTCAACCTGAGACGCGCAGCTCTAAGTCTCCTTGTTCGAGGATGTTATCCGTGCGGCAAGAGCTTCCATTTGCCGCTCCCGCAACCGCGCCCAGCGCGGCAGCCGGAGTGCGCCGCTCGCAATCATTCCGGCACCTGCTGCAGCCATCAGCGCGATGCCAGGAATCGCTTCGCCCAACGTACCCCAGACGGCACCCGAAATGACCAGGACGGCGGTGATGCCGAGGACGGCGATTCCCGCACCGATCGAGGCGCGCGCGCCGCCATGCAGGGTCCCGAAGCGCAAGCGGTGACCAGTTTCGGTTGGCTCGAGCAGCACCTGCAGGTTTCCGTTCGTCCACTGCCGCAGCGAGCCCTCGGAACGCGTGCGGCCGCGCGCGTTGAAAACTTCACGCAATTGGACGACGAGACGCTCCCACTCCTCATCGGTGAGCCGTCGGTTGAGATTGACGGTCCGGGCCACGCCGATGGGCAGTCCCAGGAACGTCCGCGACGCCGCGCCGAAACGCACATCGACGGCTCGAGCAGCTTGGGCGACCGCATCGGAAGGAATGCCGACCTCGCTGCCGATCGCCTGGAGCTCGGCGAGCGTCAACCCTTCGTCGCGCGCGACCTCGCGCTGCGGACTCTGAGGCCCTTCTTCCGCGGCCGCGCGAAAGATCGCCGCGATCTCTTTGTCGTTGTAGCGTCGCTCGGCCATGGCTCTAATCTAGTAAATCAGGTGTTTTGTACGAGTCTCGCGAAATCGCTCCAGGTCACCATCCCACGAATTCCAGATTTCCCGCGCCTGCCGGCCCGCCTCGAGCGCCATGCGGAGCTCCGGCCCGGCTGCCAGCCGATCGAAGCTCTGCGCGCGAAACTGAAACTCGTCGGGATGCGCCGCCCGAATCGCGACGAGCAGGGCGACCGCGAGTTTCGTGGGGTCGTAGACCTGACGATCGCGGACCCGCAGCTCGATTCCCTTCAACGCCACGCCGGCGTACTTGCCATCGGTCGGCGCGATTGGAGTGAAGCGCGTCGCTCGCACCTCCACTCCGTGAAGCGCCGAGCTGTCGAGACGCGCGATCACACGGTCCGGATCGAGCCACGGCGCACCCAGCACGCGAAACGCCGTCGCCGTACCGCGACCAACCGACACATTCGTCCCTTCGAACAAACAGGTACCGGGATAGAGCAACGCGCTCTCGATGTCGGGCATGTTGGGCGACGGTTTCACCCACGGGAGACCCGTCTGATCGTAGAACAGCGTGCGATTCCACCCCAGCGCGGGCACGACGACAAGATCGGTGCCGATGGCTAAGGCATCGTTGGCCAAGCGCGCCAGCTCGCCGAGTGTCATGCCATAGCGCATCGCGACAGGCATGAAACCGGAGAAGAGGGAATCGGGATCGCCGGCGCGCCCGCGCACGTTGCCCTGCACCGCGGTCCCGCCGACGGGATCGGGGCGGTCGAGGACGACGACCCGTTTTCCCGCACGCGTTGCATCGCGCATGAACTGCACGGTGGTGGCGATGTAGGTGTAGTAGCGCGCGCCAATGTCCTGCAGGTCGATGAGGAGCACGTCGACCGAATCGACCGCGGCGCGCGCGGCGGTACGCGATCCGCCATAGAGACTGTAGATTGGGAGACCGCTGGCGGAGTCCCTGCCGTCCGGAAGTCCCGAGCGATCTTCCGTGCCGCGAAAGCCGTGCTCGGGACTGAATAAGACGGTAAGTCGTGCGTCGTGCGTCGTGCGTAACAGATCGACGTCGCGGCGGCCGAGATGATCGACGCCGGTGTTGTTCGTCAGCAGACCGAGTCGCTTGCCGGCGATGAGGTGTGCCGAATCCGAGAGCAGGACCTCGATGCCGGGCCGAACCTGGGCCGCGAGGGGTGATGGGACGCGTGTTCCGCTGGAACAGCCAATCCCCAACCCGATCCAAACGAGACGATGCGCGCGCATAGACTCCTGATCGTTGCGATGCTGGCCGCCTGTGGCGGACCACGGGTTGTTGGACCGACGCCGCAGCCGGCCGTCGATGCCGTCCTCAGCAAACTGACCCAGCGCCAGAAGGTCGCGCAACTCGTGGTGCCGTGGCTGGGCGGAAACTACATGGCGCTGGACGATTCCGCCTTCCAGATCGCGACGCGCTGGGTCGATTCGCTCGAGGTCGGCGGCATCATCATCTCCGTCGGCTCGCCCTACGACATCGCCGCGAAGCTCAACACGCTGCAGCGCCGTTCCAAACTGCCGCTCCTCGTTTCCGCGGATCTCGAGTGGGGCGCCGCGATGCGCGTGATCGGCGCCACCGCATTTCCCTACATCATGGCCGCCGGCGCGACCGGTGACCAGCGCGACGCGTACACGATCGGCCGGGTCGCCGCGCGCGAGGGACGCGCCGTCGGCATCCACGTGAATTTCGCGCCCGATGCGGACGTCAACAACAACCCGCTCAATCCCATCATCAACACCCGCTCGTTCGGCGAGGACCCGCGCGCCGTGGCGCGGCTGGTGCGCGGCTACGTGCGCGGCCTGCAGGACAACGGCATGCTCGCCACGCTGAAACACTTCCCGGGCCATGGCGACACGGATGCGGACTCGCACATCGGTCTGCCCGCGATCCGCGTCGACTATGCCCGGCTCGACTCCGTCGAACTCGTGCCGTTCCGCGCCGGCATCGACGCCGGTGCGCAGGTCGTCATGAGCGCCCACATCGCCTTCCCCGCATTCACGGGTGAGACACCCGCGACGCTGTCCGCGGCGATGCTGACCGGTGTGCTGCGCGATTCGCTCAAGTTCAAAGGGCTGGTCGTGACCGACGCGCTCCAAATGGGCGCCATCGTCGCCAGGTACGGCGCCGGCGAGGCGGCGGTGCGTGCGTTCGAGGCGGGGTCGGACCTGTTGCTCATGCCGGCCGATCCCGATTCGGCGATCGGGTCGATGCTGGTCGCCTTGCGGACAGGACGCCTCACGACCGCGCGACTGGACGCCTCCGTGCGGCGCGTGCTCGAGATCAAGCGCGGGCTCGGCCTCTTCGAGCGCCGCACCGTGCCGCTCGACTCGATCGCGCGCATCGTCGGCTCGAAGTCATTCCAGGATGCCGCGGACGACATCGCGCAACGGTCCCTGACACTCGTCCGGGATACGACCGGCATCGTCGCGTGGCTGCGCGGCGCGCGCAGCCGGATGGCCATCATCGCGTACGGTGACGAGCTGAACAGCTATGTCGGGCAGCGCATGCTCGAGCTCATGCGCGCCGGCGGTGACACGGTTGGCTTCTTCCGGCTCTGGCCGATGTCGGGGACCGCGTCCTACGACTCGGCGCGCGTCGTGATCGGGCGGGCGCCGACTCGGTGAAGCCGACCGTCCTCGTCTCGTTGGGCAGCCCCTATCTGCTGAACCAGACGCCGACTGTGAAGTCGTATCTGATCGCCTGGAGCGGCGTGCGCACGGCGGAGAAGGCCGCCGCGCGCGCGCTGCTCGGCTGGTCGCCCGTGCGCGGCAAGCTGCCGATTCGGATTCCCCCCTCCTACCCCATCGGCTACGGGCTCACGGTGTCCGACTCGACGCTGCCGCCGGTGAGACCGCCGGCGCACGTCATCATGCCGTGATGCGTCGGCTGCTTTGGCTCAGCGGCGCGCTGCTGCCGTTGGGTTGCACACATCCGCAGCCAGTACCGACGATCACGACGCAGCAGTCGTACGGTCGCTTCGAGCCGGTCGTCGCGTATTTGCGGTCGCAGGTGGATAGCGCGTTTCCGGGAGCCACAATTGCCGTGGGCTATGGCGACAGCGTCGTCCTGCTCGCGGCGGTTGGTCACTACGGCGCGGATGATCCCCGGCCCGTTACACCGGAAACGATCTACGATCTTGCCTCACTCACGAAAGTCATCGGGCTCACCACCGCAGCGATGATGCTCGTCGACCAGGGCAAACTCGACCTCGACGCCCCGGTGCAACGCTACGTCCCAGCCTTTCAGGGAACCAACAAAGAACGCGTCACGATCAAACACCTGCTCACGCACTCCTCCGGCATGCCGGCGTGGCGACCGCTGTACGCCGAAGCGAAGACGCGCGAGGAAGCGCTCGCGCTGGTCGATACGACAGCGCTGCTGAAACAACCCGGCGACACGTTTGTCTACTCCGACCTGGGCGCGATCACGTTGACGCAGGCCGTGGAAGCGATCACTGGACAGCGCCTCAATGACTTTCTGGACGCGCGGCTATTCGGGCCGCTCGGAATGACATCGACCGGATTCCTGCCCCCCCAGAGTTGGCGGGACCGCATCGCACCGACCGAGAATGACACGGTTTTCCGACATCGATTGTTGCGGGGCGAGGTGCATGACGAGAATGCCGGACGCCTAGGGGGTGTCTCCGGCCATGCGGGGCTGTTCAGCACGGCACCCGATTTGGCTGTGTTTGCAGAGTGGCTACTGCGCTTGAGAAGAATCGATTCGCTGCACGTACGGGACTTCAGCCACAGGCAAGGCATTCCTGCCGGCTCTTCCCGCGCCCTCGGCTGGGACACCCCCTCCGAACTCTCGAGCGCCGGAACGAAGATGGGGCCGAACGCATTCGGGCATACCGGCTTCACCGGGACGTCCATCTGGTTCGACCCCGACCGCAACCTCTTCATTATTCTGCTGACGAACCGCGTGAACCCGACCCGCGCCAACACGAAGATCCTTCAGGTGCGCCGGCGCGTCGCCGATCTCGTCAACGACGCGCTCACTCCACCACAGTAGCCCAGCCCCGCCGCGACAAATCGCGGTAGATCACGAAGCCGCCGGCGAGACCCAAGGCGAGCAGCACCAGGCCCGTGCCGGTCTCGTGCAGCAGCAGTTTCCCGACGCCGAACAGCACGCCGTAGATCAACACGCATCCCGCGATCCAGTCGAGCAGATTCGACAAGCCACTGCTCGTGACCTTCACCTCAGGGGCAAGGGCGGCAATCGGCGCCCATCCAGTGCGCGAGGGCCGTGTGCGACGGTAGAAGGCCGTCAGGGTCTCTTGGGACTCCGGCTTCGTGAGGAACGTCGTCGCCAACCATACGACGGTCGTGATGGCCACGGTAATGATCATGATCCAGGCGAACTGTTTCGGCTGGTCGGTGTTCAGGCCGAATCCAAGCTGCAGCAGGACAGACACCACAAAGGCGGATATCATCGCGGAGACTTCGCTCCACGCATTGATGCGCCACCAATACCAGCGGAGCAACAGCACCGCCCCGGTGCCGGCCCCGGTCACGATCAGGATCTTCCACGCGCCGCCGATGGATCCCATGTAAAACGTCACGACCGCCGATACCACGGTGAGAAGCAAGGTCGCAAGCTTCGACGCCGTTACGTAGTACCGCTCGTCCGCGTCACGCCGCACGAACCGGCGCCAAAAGTCGTTGACGAGGTAGCTCGCGCCCCAGTTGAGCTGAGTGGCGATCGTAGACATGTATGCCGCCGCGAACGCCGCGACCATGAGCCCGCGCAGCGCCGCGGGCAGGTGGTCGATCATGACCCGGATGTAGCCAGTCTCCGGATCGGCGAGGCCGGGATAGAGGATCAGCGACGCCATGGCGACCAGGATCCAGGGCCAGGGCCGGATCGCGTAGTGTGCGATGTTGAACCAGAGCGTCGCGAGCAGTGAATGGCGCTCGTCTTTGGCGCTGAACATGCGCTGCGCGACGTACCCCCCACCCCCCGGCTCTGCGCCGGGATACCACGTGGCCCACCAATTGAGTGAGATATAGACGAGGAAGGTGATCATCGGCATCCACGCCGAATTCATGTCGGGGATGAAGTTCAAGACGTCGCTGCGGCCGCCGGCAATGAGCTTCGTCTTCATCGCTTCCATTCCACCCACCGCCCGCACGGCAAACACGGCCAGGATGATCACCATGCTCATCTTGACCACGAACTGGAAGACGTCCGTGACCAGCACGCCCCACAGCCCCGACAGCGTCGAGATCGCCGACGTGAGGAAGATCATCCCGAGCACGATCACCAGCGCTTCGAACTTCCCGATCCCGAAGATCAGCTGCAGGATCTTCACCATGGCCAGGTTGACCCAGCCGAGGATGATGCAATTGATCAGGATACCCAGATACAGCGCGCGGAACCCGCGGAGGAACGCGGCCGGCTTGCCAGCGTAGCGGATCTCGGCGAACTCGACGTCGGTCATGACACCGGCGCGGCGCCAGAGCCGTGCGTAGAAGAACACCGTCAGCATGCCGCTCGCCACGAAGCACCACCACAACCAGTTGCCGGCGATCCCGTTGCGCGCCACGAAGCCCGTCACGACGAGGGGCGTGTCCGCGGCGAACGTGGTTGCGACCATCGATGTGCCCGCGAGCCACCAGGGGACGTTGCGGCCGGAGAGGAAGAACTCCGTCGTGCTCTTGCCGGCGCGGGCTTTGTAGTAGAACCCGATACCGATGTTGAATGCGAAGTACAGCCCGATGATGAGCCAGTCGATGATGGTCAGTCGCATGGGCCTCCAATTGGGGGCGCGATTTGTAGTTAGGCAAGCGTCCCTTCCCCGTTGACAGGCTCGCAGTCACCTTCTAAGTTGCTGCCAGACTGGAGGATAAGATGGGGACTACCCAGAAATCGGTTACTCTGACGCTCACCGAGCGGGCGGGCGAAGAGGTCAAGAAATTCCTGGCCGAAGAGAAAGCCTCGCCGGAGTCGGCTGGGCTGCGGGTCGCCGTGCTGCCCGGCGGTTGTTCGGGTTTCCGCTACAGCTTGAACGTCGAGGAGCAACCAGCGGCCGATGACGTCGTCATCGAGAGCGCGGGCGTGCGGCTGTTTGTCGACGAATTCAGCTCGCAGTATCTGAACGGCACGGTGATCGATTACAAGAGCAATTTCCAGGAATCCGGCTTTGCGTTCGAGAATCCGAACGCCTCCGGCGGCTGTGGCTGCGGGTCGTCGTTCACGGTCTGAGCGTTGATCCTTCCTGATTCCGTAAGCAGGGCCCGCGTACACCGCGGGCCCTTTCTTTTCTAGGCATGCGATCACTCGACGTCGCGGTCATCGTTGTCTATTTTGCCGCGGTCATTGTGTTCGGGCTGCTCCTCGCGGGACGGCAGCGGGATGCCACGGACTATTTCCTTGGACACCGCGGGCTTCCTTGGTGGGCGTTGATGCTGTCGGTCGTCGCCACGGAAACATCGGCCGTCACCGTGATCTCGGTCCCTGGTCTCGCAGCACGCGGGAATCTTACGTTCCTGCAAATCGCTTTTGGTTATCTGGTCGGTCGCATCGGCGTCGCTAAGCTTCTCCTCCCTGGCTACTTCGAAGGCACACAGGACACCGCGTACCAGCGTCTGGAGCGACGCTTCGGTATCGCGGCTCGGCGCACGGCTTCCGGCATTTTCCTCCTGACGCGTGCACTCGCCGATTGCGTGCGGATCTTCGCGACCGCGATTCCGCTCGCCATCATCGTGTATGGACACCCCACCGACAACGCCCTCGCGGTGGGGATCCTGGCGATCGGCATCGTGACACTCCTCTACACCTGGTTCGGCGGCCTCCGCGCCGTCGTGTGGGTGGACGTCATCCAACTCGGCGTGTATCTGCTCGGCGGCATCGCGACGTTGATCGTCGCCACGCACAACGCCGGCGGTATCCAGGCATTCGGGCGCGCGTGGGACGCAGGAAAACTGGTCGTGCTGGATTTTCGGCCTTCCTTCAAAGTCCTCTACACGTTCTGGGGTGGGCTGGTGGGTGGGGCGCTTCTCGCCGCCGCATCGCACGGCACCGATCACCTGATCGTCCAACGGCTGCTGGCCGCACGGGGACTGCGAGACGCGCAGCGGGCACTTATTGGCTCCGGCGTGTTCATCATCGCGCAGTTCGCCCTTTTCCTTCTCGTCGGCACGAGTCTGTGGCTTGCGGGCGCGGATGATGGCGTAATGCGAAGCGACGCGATTTATCCAACGTTCGTGATCACACACCTTCCAACCGGACTCGCCGGTCTCGTGGTCGCGGGAATCCTGGCCGCTGCTATGAGCAGCCACGCGTCGGCCGTCAACTCGCTCGCCTCCGCTTCCACGCATGATTTCTATGCTCCCCTCACCGGCCGGCACGACCTGGAACACCTCTTGTGGGTGGGACGCTGGCTCACGCTGTTCTGGACTGCGGTGCTCGTGATAGGCGCGATCGCCTTCATCGGCGATCGAGATACACCCGTGGTCCAGCTGGCACTGAGCATCGCGTCCCTCACCTACGGCAGCCTGCTTGGGACGTACATCCTCGGTGGGGCCTGGTCGCGAACCCGCCAGATCGACGTGATCCTCGCGATCGGTGTAAGCGTCATCCTCATGTCGCCCGTGGTGCTAGGGGCCGTCATCCCGCACTTCCCGCTGCATTGGCTAGCCGGCCTCTCCTGGTGGTGGTATGTGCCGCTGGGGACTGCCGTCACGGTGCTCGTGGGGATGCTTTCTTCACTCGTCGGATCGGCGGATCGCCGGATCGCCGGATCGGAGAACGTACCCTGAGCAACCCATCCGCCGATCCGCCGATCCGCCCAGCGCTTTTGCTCGGAGTCGACAGCGGCGGCTCCCATACCGCCGTCGCCGTTGGCGATCGCCAAGGTCGAGTTCTCAGCCGCGCCGAAGGTCCTGGCTCCGCGATGCGCCCCGGCGGAGCGGAGCGCTCGGCGGCGGTCATCCTCGACGTCGCTCGGCGGGCGGCCACGCAGGCCAACGTCACGCTCCCGGCGACCATCGCGCTGGTCGGAGCGGCCGGAGCCGGTCGGGCCCCGGAGCAAGAAGCGCTCGCGGACGCGATTAAGGCCGCGGGCGTTGCCGACCGGGTCGGCGTGCGCGGTGATACCGAGATCGCGTTGGCGGCAGCGTTCGGGGACGGGCCCGGAATCCTGATCAATGCCGGCACGGGCTCGATCGCCCATGCCCGCGGCGCGGACGGCCAATTGCATCGCGCCGGCGGTCACGGCTGGCAGCTCGGCGACGAGGGCGGCGGCTATTGGCTGGGGCGCCGGGCGCTCGCTGCCGCGTCACGCGCGCAGGACGGCCTCCAGGAGTCGTCAACGCTTTTGGGGCGATTGCTCGTGGCGCTGGGCCTGGAGACGTTCGATGACCTGATCCGCTGGACCGCCACAGCGACCCCGGCCCAGATCGCGGCGCTCGCGCCGCACGTCCTCAACGCCGCGCGCGAAGGCGAGACGGTTGCCCAGCAGATCGTCGAGGAGGCGGCGGCGGAGCTCTCCCGGCTCGTGCGGGTGCTCATGCGCCATTTCCCGGAGGGCACGGGGATCAAGATGGCCACCGCCGGCGGGCTCCTCCGGCCGGGCTCTCCGTTGCTGATCGCGTTGCGCGCGAACCTCGCGACTGATTTACCGCGCGCGCGCATTTCGGAAGGCGGCGGTCAGGTCGATGCGCCGGCGGGTGCGCTGCGCCTGGCGGCGCGACTGCTCGCGGGCTAAGCCAGCCCGCTTCCCGACCCTCGCTGCCGGATCTTACTGTGTTTGAATCCGTACGCGACGTAGAGCGCCAGCCCGATTGCCAGCCAAACGGCGAAGCGAATCCACGTTTCACCCGGCAGCCCGAACATCACGTAGACGCAGAGCAACACTGAGAGCGGCGCGACAACCCATACCCAGGCGACCCGGAACGGCCGAGGGCGGCTCGGTTCGGTATAGCGCAGGACCAGCACACCCGCCGAGACCAGCGCGAACGCGAACAGCGTTCCAATGTTCGTGAGATTGTAGGTCTCGTTCGCATCTCCGATCAATGCCCACAGCGCCACGAACGCTCCGGTAATGATGGTCGTGATGTACGGGACTCGGCGGTTGGCGGAGATCTTTGCTGCCCACGGCGGCAGCAAGCCGTCGCGCGCCATGGCGAAGAAAATCCGCGGCTGCCCGTACTGAAAGACGAGCAGCACCGCCGACATCGAGACGATCGCGCCCAATGCGACGATCCACCCGACCGTCCGGAAGCCCGCGACCTCCAGCGCCTTCGCGAGCGGGTCGGCGACGCCGAGGTCCGTGTACTTGACCATGCCGGTCAGCACGGCCCCAACGATCACATAGATCAGCGTACAGATCGCAAGCCCACCGAGGATCCCGATGGGGAGGTTCCGTTGCGGGTTCTTCGTCTCCTCCGCGGCTGTGGAGATCGCGTCGAATCCGATGTACGCGAAGAACACGATGGCGGCGCCCTGATGGATGCCGCGCCAACCGTTCGGCGCGAACGGATGGTAGTTCGTAGGCTCGATGTGTGTGAGTCCCGCGACGATGAACAGACCGAGCACGAGGAGCTTGATCACGACGAGGACGTTGTTCGTCCGCGCGCTCTCGCGAACACCCAGCAAGAGGAGCCAGGTGATCAGACCGACCACGAGAAACGCCGGCACATTGACGAGGATCGGAATACCGGCGATGTGTGGCGCACTATCGAGGAGACCGTGGATTTTGGGATCGGGACTGAGTAACGCGGTGCGATAGCCGGTCGTCAGCCAGTCAGGAGGGTGGACGCCGAAGTAGCCGATGAACGACTTGAAGTAGTCACCCCACGAAATCGCCACCGCCACGTTGCCGACGGCGTACTCGAGAATCAAATCCCATCCGATGATCCAGGCGACCACTTCGCCGAGCGTCGCGTAGGAATAGGCGTACGCGCTGCCCGCCTGCGGAATCATCGAGGCGAGCTCGGCATAGCATAGACCGGCGAGGGCGCAGCAGACACCCAGCAAGAGGAAGGAGAAGACGAGCGCAGGTCCTGCGCCCGCTCGCACCATGTTGCCCGCCGCGTCGTACTGGCCCGCGGCTGCCGTGCCGATCGCGCCGAAGATCCCGGCGCCGATGACGGCGCCGATCGCCAGCATGATGAGATCGCCGGCTCCGAGAACGCGCCGGAGCGACTGCGGCGTCTCGAGCTCGCTGACCAGGAGCTCCGCGATCGGCTTGCGCTTGAAGAGCTGGCGCACGCGTCCCCCTGCTGCCGGTTTTACGACGTGATGCTACGGATAGACGACGATGCCGTACACGTAATCGATCGGGCGCCCGTCCCGAGTCTTCGCCGGACTAAACACAAAATTCCACATGGTTTCCATGAATACGCGACGGTAGCCCGAATCCCTGATCGGAGGACTCACCTCAATCCTTGTCACGCGCCCGTCGGCCCGAATCCAGAACCGGACCTCGTGCTTCTTCCTTTCCTCGGGAGGCGCCCCCGCGGGGATAGTTGGTACCAAGCGCGGCGTGGGCCCGAAAATATCACTCGCGCTGTCACCTGAGCCAGGACCGGCATCCGCGCCGGTCCCGGTCCCGCTCCCCGTCCCGGTCCCCCCGGCCGACCCCGGTCCCTGTCCCGGGCCACCCGTCGTTCCATCGCCCGTCCCCACAACCGCCGGGGGCGGGGGCGGGGGCGGGCGCTTCAGAACGAGGCTGGGGGCGGGCATGTCGATCTTCACCGGTGCCGTGACTCGGGCAACAGTCGGAACCGTGACGGCTGCTGGCGGCGGGACGTTTTCCGCTCGCGCCGGCGGTACTGAGAGCGGGAGGGCGAACCAGCTGACCGCCGGCCGGCCGCCGCCGCCACCACCACCGCGCGGACCGCTACCGCCGCCACCTCCGTTTGCGAACAGAGCCGCACCGCGCCACAGCACGAGAATGGCGATGGCCACATGCGCGAGGACCGAGAGAGCAGCCGCCGGCCCTCCCCGCCGCTGGGGCAGTGGGAGCGCATAGCTGTCGAACATTGGGCGTGAAGTGGGAGGCACGGTTTATAGATACACTAGAAAGAAAAACGGGGCACGGTTTCAAGCTCCGCGCCCCGCGATTCACACGCAGATGGCCTCAGTGCGCCGCGGCTGCCGCCTCGGCCGGTGTAAATGCGATCACCTGGACCCCCGCTCCGCGCGCCACGTCCATCGCCCGCACGATCTCGCCGTATTTCCGGTTGGGCGCCGCCTTGATGAACATCAGCTTGACCGGCCGCTGGTCGTAGAGCTCGTGGAGCTTGGCGTCCAGCTGCTCGACCGGGACCGGCTGGGTGTTGATCGCGTACGAGCCGTCCGTCTTGAGCTCGAGCACAATCTGGTCACTCGATTGCTGCTTCTGCTTGGGCTGCGGCTTTTGTTCAGCCGGGACTTGGACGTCGAACTCCCGCCGCGACAGCGGCAGAGTGATCATGAAGATGATGAGGAGCACGAGCAGCACGTCGATCATCGGCGTGACGTTGATGTCCGAGCTGAGCCCGCCGCCAGATCCACCGCTTTGCATCGGTTAATGCCTTTCCGGATGCGCCGAGCGTTCCTGCTCGGCGATGGCGCCCACGACCCGCACTCCGGCCTTGCGGGCGATCTCGAGCGCCGCCTGCACGCGCGAGAATTCGATCCCCTCGTCGGCCCGGAGATACAGGATCTTGTCGACAGTCCGGTTGGCGTACAGGTTCGTCAGCTGCGCTGGCAAATCTGCGTCGCTGACGGAGCGCGGGCCGGTGTACTTCCCCGTTCTCGGATCGGTGATGTCCAGGTAGAACTTCCCATCCTTGTCGATACCCAGGCGGATCTCGCCTTCGCCCTCTTCCTTCGAGTCGGGATTCTTGGCGCGCGGAATCGACGCCTGGAATCCGGCGGTGATCGCCGGCGTCACGATCATGAAGATGATCAGCAGCACCAGCATCACGTCGATCATCGGCGTGACGTTGATGTTCGCCGCGACCGCGCCTTCCGTCTTTTTCCCGCCACCCATCGCCATGGTGCGTTATCCCTTGATGGGGCCGCTGGTCTGCGACGCCTTCTGAGTCTGGAACTCTTTGGTGAAGATCGACCGGCCGAACTCGCTGCCGACACTCTTGATGAGGTAGTCGATCAGCTCCTTCGACGTGTACGTCATCTCCACCGTGAGGAAGTCGATCTTCGTGGCGAAGTAGTTGTAGAGCCACACCGCCGGAATTGCGACGAGCAGACCGAACGCGGTCGTGATGAGCGCTTCCGCGACGCCGCCCGTGATCGCGGCGAGCGAGCCGGATCCGCCCGACGCCGACATGCCTTGGAACGCCGTCACGATACCCATCGTCGTCCCGAGCAGGCCGACGAACGGCGCGGTCGCGCCCGTCGTCGCCAGAATGCCCAGGCCGCGCTTCAGCTCGGCGGTGATGATGAGCATCTGCCGCTCGACCGCACGCTCGGCGGAGTTGATGTCCGCGGCCGTGATGGTCGCCCGATCGCGCAGCAGCGGTTTCACCTCGGCGAGCGCCTCACCCAGTACGCGCGCGACGTGGCTCTTCTTGTTCTTCTCGGCGAGCGCGATGGCGCCGTCGAGCTGCTCCTCTTGCAGGTAGCGCGAGAATTCAGGCGCGAACTTCCGCGTCTCCTTCTGCGATTTCCTGAGGTAGATCTGCTTGGAGATGCTGACCGCCCATGACCAGGCCGACATGATGAACATCACGACGACAATCCCTTTGGCGAACGGCCCCATCGATGACCATAGCTCAGCGTAACTCATTGTCTCTCCCCTATCTCTTGATCTTGAAGTCGATCGGCAGGTTCACCAGCACACGCACCGCCCGCCCATGCACGCGCGCGGGACGGAACAGCGCCCGCAAAACGTAAGTCTTGGCCGGTTGGTCGAAGCCTGGATTGGGACTTTGAATGACTTTCACCGACGGCGGCTCGGCGCGGCCCGACGTATCGATGATCGCTTGCACCAGCACGCGTCCCTGCACGCCCGCCTGGCGCAGCAGGTCCGGGTAGTTCAGCGCCGGCCCCGACAGCACCTCGGGCCGCTCCTCGACGACCGACTCCATGAACACCTGATCGGACGACGGCACGATGCCCGTGCCGATACCGCCTTCGACGCCCGTCCCCGTGTAGTCCTTGGGATCGAAGTGCTCTTGCAGATTGATCGGCGGAATATTCGTCGGGATGTCGGTCGGGGCGACAACAGTTTGGAAGCCCTTCAACTGCGGCACATCCACGACGGGGGGCTGCTCTTCCGGCTTCTTCTGTTCTTCCTGGTTGAGGAATACCAGTGTGGTGTCCGGGGGACCTTCGTCCTTCTTCTCTCCGGCGGTCAGCGTCGCGACGACCGCCGCAAGCACGATCACGCTGTGCCCCACGAGCGATACGAAGCCGAGGCCAAAGGCACCCTTCTTGTTCGTCTTGCGACTGGATTCGATGAGATGGTCAAACACCGCCGTCTCCTCCGGGCTGGTGGACTAGTTCGCTTAGTAATAGTACCCGGCCCAACATGCCCGCTAGTAGGGCAAAGATTACAAAACGATGACAGCCGGATGAGCCCACGGCTGGGCGCTTATCGCGCATGTCCGGCGCCGTTCCGGATGGCGAATTCGTACGGGATGCGCACCCGCATCCGGACTGCCGTTCCGCCGACCATTGCCGGGCGAAACAAGGTCGCCAGCAGCGCATGTCGCACCGGCGCGACGAAACCGGGATTGGTGGCCGAGACGATCGCGATCGATTGCGCGAGCACGCGCCCCGTGGTGTCGACGACCGCCTCGAGCACGACCCTTCCCTGGACTCCAGCCTGGCGCAACAGGTCTGGGTAGACGGGGAGCGGGCCGCTCAGCACCTCGGCGTGTTCCTCGGTGAACAGCGTCCCCATGCCGCCCGGCAGACCCGTGGTCGGCGTGCTCACGGCGCCGGCGTAGACCGGCGAGAACGATGGCATCAGCGCCCCAGTTTGGGGCAGCGGCGTCGCTATCGAGATGCTACCAATGTCGGGCTGCACCACGGTGATCGGACCTGGGAGCGAGACTCCCCCACTCTTCTCGACCGGAGAGGCCGGCTGAAAGACGATCGGGCGTTCGATCGGCGGAGTCGGATCTGACCGTCCCGCCTTGGCGGTACCGAATAGCACCGCGGCGCCCAGGCCGACATGCAAAGTAATAGAAGCAACTGAGCTGAAGGTGCGCATCGTATCACTCCTGAGGGAGTTTGAAATCGACCGCGATCGTAATCCACGCCTCGATTCGTGCACCAGCGAATTTGGCCGGTCGGAATCGAGCGGCACTCAAAGCCAGAATCGCAGGCGTCGAGAATTCCGCGTCTGTGGTGCGCAGCACCAGCATTGACGACGGCACAACACGACCATGTGTGTTCACAAGAGCTTTCAAGACGACGCGACCTTCGATTCCTGCTCGCCGCATCGCTTCCGGATATACCGGTTGAGACATGCTGACCAGCGTGGGAAAGACATCGGGGATTGGTCCGGGCCACGGCACGAAGGGACAACACGGCATCGGCTCGACGAGATTCTCGATTCCGGAGCAGACAAACGCGTAGGTCGGTTCTTGGGGAGAGGCAGGAACCGCGGGCGACCAATGCAGCGCGGCGGTCACGAGCACGGTGGGGATCAACGCGTGCACGACGAACCGCTCGAGCGGAGGGAGATTCTGAGTTCGCGCCAGGTCATCGTACATGGTCGGCTCTCAGCTGTGTGTGTCCATCTGAGAGATACCGACGTCCGGTGACCCGGTACTTGCACGTCAATTACGCAATGATGACAACCGGATGTGGATCTACCCGCGCGGTAACTCCACCGTGAACGTCGTCCCGCGCCCCGGGCGGCTCTGCACATCGATTGTGCCGCCGTGCGCCTCGGCGATCCACTTGCTGATCGCGAGGCCGAGGCCGGTGCCGGCGCGCTCGCTCGTCCGGGTGCGCGCGGCGTCGGCGCGCCAGAAGCGGTCGAAGACGTGCGGCAAGTCGCCGGGTGCGATCCCGATACCGGTGTCCGCCACCGTGAACACGGCCCGCCCGTCGTTGCCGCTAAGCTCCACCGAGACCTGCCCGCCGCGCGGGGTGTATTTCACCGCGTTCTCGATGAGGTTGAGTGCGAGCTGACGGATGCGACTCCGGTCGACGGGGAACACCAGCGGCTCGGGCGGGAGCCGGATTTCGATCCCCACACCGGCGTGCTCGGCGAGCAGCTCCCCGGTCTCTCCCGCTTCCGCGATGATGTCGCGCAGATCCACCGATTCGCGGTGCAGATCGGCACGGCCCTCATCGGCGCGCGCCAGGGTCAGCAACGACTCCAGCAGCTCCGTCATGCGGTTCACTTCCTGGAGCGTCTCTTCCAGGGCCGCGAGCGTCTCCGGCGGCATATCCGGACGCGTGATGGCGCGCTCGACGCCGGCGCGCACAACCGTGAGCGGGGTCTTCAGCTCGTGGCTCGCGTCCGCGGTGAAACGCCGCAACGCCGCAAAGCTGCGTTCCAGGCGCGTCATCATCTGATTCAGCGTCTCGGCGAGCCGGCCGAGCTCGTCGCGCTCCATCGGAACGGCGAGGCGCCGGTGCAGGCTCCGGCCGTCGGTGATCTCCCGAACCTCCGTGATCATCCGGTCCACCGGTTCGAGAGCGCGGCCCGCGATCCAGCCGCCGACCAGAATCGCGGGCACCACGCCGACGAAGAATGCGATCATGATCGTCAGCAGCAGCTGTTCGAGGCGTAGCTCCGCGGAGCGCGTATTGGCGCCCGCGAAGATGGCGCCGAACTGATCGCCCGCGTCGGGAACCGCGCGCACGATGTAGTGCATTGTTGGACCGTTCGGCTCGATCCGAAAGCGACCCGGCAGGTGCGACGCTCCCGCCGCCGGCGCGCGCGTGATCGCATTCAGCTGCTCGAACTCGGCGAAGGTGAGCGCGCGCGCATCGGGGGACGCGAACAGCAGCCGCCCGTCGCGGCTCGTCACGAGCAGGAAGTCGGGGACGACCTCGAGCACCGCCGCGACCTCCGGCGTCAGCACCGGCCGCCCGGCGGTGTCCTTCTCCACCAGCACCCCGCGGGCGTGATAACTCTCGGCCAGAATCCCCGCCGTCAGATCGGCTTCCGACTGGATGCGGCGATCGAGATCCTGATAGGTGGCGCTGCGGCGCCCGAAATAAAGGACAATCGCGAAGACGGCGATGCTGAGGATCAGCGCGGTCGCGTACCAGACGGTCATCCGCGCGCGAATACTCTGCACGATTACGCCCGCACCACGTATCCCACGCCGCGCACCGTGTGGATCAGCTTCGGCTCCTTCGCGTGATCGATTTTCTTGCGCAGCCGCGTGATGACCACGTCGACGATGTTGGTCCCGGGATCGAAGTGATAATCCCAGGCGTATTCGGTGATCAGCGTGCGCGACATCACCCGGCCCTGATGCCGCATCAGGTACTCGAGCACCGCGTATTCTTTCGGCGTGAGCTCGATGCGCTTGCCGTCCCGCGTGACCTCACGGCTGCCGGTGTCGAGCAGGAGACCATTCACCTTCAGCGTCGGCGGCGCGATCGCCTTCGGCCGGCGCCCCAGCGCCTCTACGCGCGCCAGCAGCTCTTCGAACGCGAACGGCTTCGTGACGTAATCATCCGCGCCCATGCGCAACGCCTGGACCTTGAAGTCCACCGAGTCCTGCGCCGTCAGCACGAGCACCGGCAAGCCCACACCGCGGTCGCGCAGCGTTCTCAAGACATCGATGCCGGATACTTTCGGCAGGCGCAGGTCGAGGACCATGATGTCGTAGTTCGCGCCCCGCCCGCTGGCGCGCCGCAGCCCCTCGTCGCCGTCCCCCACGAGCTCGACGTGGTACCCCGCTTCATCGAGACCGCGGCGCACATAGTCTCCAACCGTCTTGTCGTCCTCGACGACGAGGATTTTCATCCGACTGGAAGGAACACCTTGAAGTTTGTTCCCACGCCCATCTGCGATTCTACCTCGATGCGGCCGCGATGCTCTTCGACGATGCCGTATGCGACCGACAGGCCGAGACCCGTACCCCTGCCCTGCGGCTTGGTCGTGAAGAACGGCTCGAAAATCTTGGGCAAGTCTTCCTGCCGGATGCCCGTACCCGTGTCGATGAACTCCGCCAGGATTTCGTCGCTGCGCTGCGGGTTGCGCCGCGTCCGGACCGTGAGCACGCCCCGCGAGTTCATCGCGTCCATCGCGTTCAGCATCAGCGCCATGAAACACTGCACCAGCCGCTCGGCGTCGGCCGGGAACGGCGGCAGCCCGGCCTCGAGCTCCCGTTCGATCGTGAGCCACTTGAACCGCTCGTGATGCTTGAGGAGAAACAGCGTCTGCTCGATGATCGCGTTGATGTCCGCGGGCGCCTTGTGGCCGCTTTGCTTGTTAGGCCGCGAGAAGTCGAGCAACCCTTCGACGATGCGCCGGCAGCGCTGTACTTCGGTATCGACGATGCGGAGATACTCCTCCTGGCCCTGGCGCTCCTGCTCCGGCAGGTCTGCAACGCGCAGGCTCAGCGCTTCGCTGCACGCGAGGATCGTGGCGAGCGGATTGTTGATCTCGTGCATCACCCCGGCGGCCAGCTGGCCGACGGCGGCGAGCTTCTCGCTCTGCGCCAGGCGCTGTTGGGCCTGGCGCCAGGCGGTGACATCCTCGCCGATCGTGATGACATGCGAAATATCTTCGCCGTCCGTCCGCATCGGGATTTTCGTGATGCGGTAGTGGCGCGCTTCACCGGTCGCCTGGGAGTCCATCTCGACGGTCTGGATCTCGCCGGTCTGGAACACGCGGTCGAACTCGCGCTTGAGCAGCTCGCGCGGCTGGCGGTCCAGCACCTCGAACACCTCGCGGCCCAGCGCGTCCTCGCGGGATACACC
>WNFR01000176.1_pt1 | contig 65462 bp, 52 predicted proteins | sample 5400221 | NCBI WGS metagenome assembly WNFR01 (sample SAMN13153357, study PRJNA577476) | soil metagenome | isolation source: 40 cm soil under Madrone tree | place: USA:California | collected 2016-06-14
TTCGTCAATCTCAACCTCGAGGGGGCACGCGCGGCCGCCGACCAATCGAGCGCGCGCTGGCGCGCGGGCGCCCCGCGCTCGCCGATCGACGGCATGCCGGTCGGGATCAAGGACATCATCGAGACCGCCGACATGCCGACGGAAAACGGGTCACCGCTGTTCGCCGGCTTCCGCTCGGAACGAGATGGCGCGAGCGTCGCCGCCCTACGCGAGGCCGGGGCGGTCATCGTTGGAAAGACTGTCACCACCGAGTTTGCCTCGACCGAGCCGCGCGGCACGCGCAACCCGCATGACCTGCGCCGCACCCCGGGCGGATCGAGCAGCGGCTCGGCTGCCGCCGTTGCCGCCGGCATGGTGAGCACGGCGCTCGGCACCCAAGTGATCGGCTCGACCATTCGGCCCGCCAGTTATTGCGGCTGTATCGGATTCAAGGTCTCGGTCGGCGCGCTCAATCGCGGCGGAAGTTACGACGGGTTGAGCCAGAGCGTGACCGGCGTTCTCGCCGTGACGTTGGAGGACGCCTGGCAAGTCGCTTACGAGATCGCGACACGCACCGGCGGCGATCCGGGCTATCCCGGCCTGTTCGGGCCGCCGAGCCCGCTGCCGCCGCGCAAGCCGCGCCGGCTTGGGGTGCTCGAGACCGCCGGCTGGGCGGTTGCCTCGCGGGGCGCCAAAGAGGCCATGGCCGATGCGCTAATTCGGTTCAAAGCTGCCGGCATCGAACTGATCACGCGCCAATCGCATGCACGGCTCGCGGCAGTCGAAGCCGCCATTGCGCAAGCGCGGGAGCTCTCCATGCGGATCAACAGCTGGGAATCGCGCTGGCCGCTCAATACCTATCGCACGCGCGACGCGAGCAAGCTCAGCCGCGTCATGCTCTCGCGCCTCGCTGATGCCGAGGCGATGACGCTCGACGATTATCGAAATGACCTCGCGCAACGGGAGAAAGCGCGCGCCCTCTATGCCGACCTGGCAGCGGAATGCGACGCCTGCCTCAGCCTCTCGGCGCCCGCCGCCGCCCCGATCGGTCTTCACTCGACCGGCGACCCTTCTTGCACTGCGCATGCGTCATTGCTGGGCATCCCGGCAATCTCGCTTCCCGTTCTGCAGGACGAAGGCCTGCCGCTCGGCCTGCAAGTGGCTGGGTTCGTCAATGGCGATGCGCAGGCATTGGCCGCGGCCGCCGCGATCGCCACCTCGTTCTAGGGTGAAGTTTCCCGGGCGTAGCGCCGATGGACGACAGAGCAGCGCAGCGTGCACTGACCGCGCTTGAGCGCTACCGCGAGGGGCCGCCCAAGCATCCCCGTAGCTACCCGGACCTGCACGAACACGTGCTTGCGCTTGCGCGGGCCGGACTGCTCGTCGTCGTCGACGAGCCGATCAACAAAGACACCGAAATGCACCCGCTGGTTCGCTGGCAATATCGTGGCGGAATCGCCGAGCCGAACCGCAAGGCGTTCCTGTTCACACAACCGACCGACTCCAAAGGCCGCCGCTTCGACATGTCTGTGCTGGTTGCGGGATTAGCGGCGAGCCGAGACGTCTATCGCATCGGCTTCGGCAAGCCGCTCGAGGAGATCGGCCAAGCGTGGGTCAAGGCCATCGCCGATCCGATCGCACCGCGTCTCGTCGCGGACGCGCCGTGCCATGACGTGGTGACGACGGGCGCCGATCTCGACCGTGAGGGCAACGGGCTCGACGGCCTGCCGGTGCCAATCTCGACTCCAGGATGGGACAACGCGCCCTATCTTTCCGCCGGCCACTACATCACGAAGGATCCTGAGACCGGCGTGCAGAACGTGGGCAATTATCGCGGTCAGCTCAAAGCGCCGCGCCGGCTCGGAATGAATCCATCGGTCGAGCTGCGCGCCGGCATCTTCGCGCATTGGCAGAAGTGCAAGGCGCGTGGCGAACCGCTGCCTTGCGCGGTCGTTGTCGGCTGCCCGCCCGTCATCTCATACGCCTCGGTGCAGAAGATGCCGGAGCATCTCGACGAACTCGCCGTCGCCAGCGCGCTCGCTGGCGGACCGATCAACGTGGTGCGCGCCAAGACCGTCGATCTGCTGGTGCCGGCCGAAGCCGAGATCGTGATCGAGGGCTTGATCAACACCGAATCGCTGGAGCCCGAGGCTCCGTTCGGGGAATCGCACGGCTACGTCAACCTGCAGGAATACAATGCATTCATGGAGGTCACCGCGATCACGCGACGACGCCATGCGATCCTCACTTCGTTTATCAGCCAGGTCACTCCAAGCGAATCGAGCGTGATCCGCCGGGTGGCGATGGAGCCGGTCTATCTCAATCATCTGCGCTCGATCCTCGGCATTGCCGGCGTCAAGCGCGTCGCGATGCACGAGCCGCTCACTAGCCTCTACGCCGTCATTGCGATCCAGTGCGCGCGCGGCACACCCGAGACTGAAATTTGGCGTGCGCTCTACGGCGCAGCCTCCCTGCATCGTTTCGCCGGCAAATGGATCGTCGCGGTCGATGAGGACATCGACGCCGAGAATGCCGATGCATTGCTGTGGGCGATGTCGTACCGCTGCCAGCCGCAGCATGACCTCAAGGTGGTGCCGCACAAGGATCCAGGCCACGGACCGCGCGGCCCGCGCGACGACGGCGAAAGCGCGTCCGTGTTGATCAATGCCACGCTCAAAGGCCCCTATGCACCGGTCGCCTTGCCGAAGCGCGAGTTCATGGAGCGAGCCAGGGTGATCTGGGAGCGGCTTGGGCTGCCGCCGCTCACACCGCAGCCGCCATGGCACGGCTATGATCTCGGCCATTGGCCGGCCGAGCTCGAGCGCCAAGCTGAGATGGCGGCGCGCAGCGAGTATTTTGAGCTCGGCAAGACGCTTGCAAATGAACGGCGCTCTGATGTTCCCATGAACACGCCGATCAAGCGCGAGTAATGCATCATTCGTCATTCCCGGGCGTCATTGCCCGGTTTGACCTGGCAATCCATCTCCTTTGCGAAAAGTGCTTACGAAAGTGACCGACCTCGCGGCTCAAGCTCGCGGGTGACCAAAAGGGGCAAGAGGCGCTCTAGAGTAATTGCGGGAGAATGACGATGAAACTTGCCGTGCCCGACATGATCTCGAACTCGTATTTCCCCGCCATTGCCGCGATCGAGCTCGGCTTTTTCGAGCGGGAAGGCCTCGATGTCTCGCTCGAGCTGATCTACCCCGTCGATAAGTGCTACGCGGCACTGCGCGCCGGCACGGTCGATTTCGTCGGCGGATCCGCCCATTCCGCGCTCTCAGCATTTCCGTCGTGGCACGGCGCGAAGCTTTTATGCGCGCAAGGCCAAGGCATGTACTGGTTCCTCGTGATGCACGCGGATCTCGGCGGCAAGCGCGGCGATCTCGGTGTGGTGAAGGGACGCAGCATCGGCGCGGCACCGTGGGTCGATATGGGATTGCGCCGCCTGCTCATCGAAGCCGGCATCGATCTCGCGCGCGATCAAGTAAAAATTGCCCCGGTGCCGGGCGCGCAGGGGGCGGGCGTGAACTTCGGCGTGACCGCAGCGAAGGCGCTGGAGGAGCGCAAGATCGACGGTTTTTGGGCCAACGGGATGGGCACCGAGGTAGCCGTTCGCCGCGGCGTCGGCACGGTAGTGCTCGACGTGAGGCGCGGCGATGGACCGAAGCCGTGCTTCAACTATACCATGGCCACGATCGCCACGACCGACCGGTTGATCCAGCGCTCCCCGGAAACCGCGGCCGGCGCCGTGCGCGCCATCGTGAAGACGCAGGCTGCGCTGAAGGAAAACGTCGCACGCGCGACCGAAGTCGGCCGCAAGCTGTTCCCGCCCGAGGAGGCCGAGTTGATCGCCGAGCTCATTCGCCGGGACCATCCCTATTACGATGCGTCAATCTCGCCCACGTTTGTCGCCGGCATGAACCAGTTCTCACGTGACGTCGGAATCCTCGCGGGCGACATTCCATATGAGGGCATCGTCGCCGCGGAATTTTCGCATTTGTGGAAGGACGGGTAATACCCCGTCTGGTTAGCTCCCGCCGTTACCCCGTACCGGTGGCAGGTTGAGCGCCGCGTCGACCAGCGCGCTTGCCCGCTTGAAATCGAAGTTGCGATAGACGTTCTGCTTCACCAGGAACGAAGCGCCGCCGTAGAACTTCTCGTATTGCTGCTGCCGACTGCCGAATTCCGATCCGATCAAATCCCAGGCAAGCCGCATCAGTGCCACTTTGCTTTTGGCATCGGAAGACGCCGAACGCATGTAGCGCTCGACGTCGCTCGCGGTTTCCGCGCTCTCCAAATCCCGGAGCGAGGACGGCAAGGTGATCAGGGCGGAGCCGGCGAGTTCGCGAATGATCTCTAGCATGCGGCCGTTGAGTTCCGACTGCAGCGCCATAGCCGAATAGAGCCCGGACTTCGAGGGCCAGAGTACGCCGTCCTTATCGATAACCGCCGTCGTCTCATGTGAGAGCAGCATGTGCTCATAGATCGATACCCAGGCGGCAAGCTCGCCCATCATGATCTGCACCGCCGGGTTGGCGGCATTGCCCGTCATCTCGTTCATTCGCTGGGCGAGCCCGATCATGAAACGCAGCTTGGTGACGTATCGGACTTGCGCCTGATGGTTGCCATAAAGATGCGACGGCGTCTTCCACCACTGATCCCGCGATAGCACGAGGTTGCGATAGATGAAGACCCGCTCCCACGGCACGAACACGTTCTCGAAGACGACGAAGCTGTCGGTCTCGTCGAAGCGGCTCGAGAGCGGATAGTCGAACGCGTTGGTGGCCGCGATCGCGAAAGGCCGCCGCGGATAGAGCTTGACCCCGGGCGCATTGACCGGGACCGCCAGGCAATTGGCGTAGTTCTCGTCGCCCGGCTGCAGCGGATGGATGCAGCTCAAATGGATGACGTCGGAAAGCGTCCCACCAGTGGCAAGCTGCTGCGCGCCGGAAATGACGATCCCGTCATCGCGCTCCTTGACGACGCCGGCATAGAGCGTCGGATCGCTCTGCTTGTGGGCGGGTTTGCTGCGGTCAATCTGCGGCGGCACGATCGCGTAGGAGGCGTAGAGGTGATTGTCGCGCAGATGCTCGTAGAAGGCGACCACGTTATCAGCAAAGTGCATGCCTCCGGCCGCGAATACGCTAGGCAATGCGGCGTAGCCACAGAAGAAACCGGCGACGTGGTCGGGCGTGCGCCCCATCAGGCCGAATGTCGCCTCTGCCCAGGTCTCGGAAAACAAGCGCCGCGCCCGTAGATCGGCATGGCTGCGCGGGATCTGGTAGGCGCGCAGCACCGGCTCGCCGGTCTTGGGCGAGATAAACGTCATGAGCTCGCGCATCTGTGGCGCAGCCGCGATGTCGTAGAGCCGCGCCAGCGAGCGCGCCGCCTCGCGGAAGGCGACGTGCGCAGTCACGTCCTTGACGCGCTCGCCGTCGATGAACACCTGCCGTCCATCGTTGAGGGAGCGAAGATAATCGGAGCCAGTTCGCATCGGAGAAGACGCTTTGCCCGGTTACTCGGCGTTCACGACCTTATGCCATCGGCGATCAGCTCGACCAGCTTCTGCGGTGTCACCGGGGTTTGCGCGATGTGCACGCCGAATGGTTGCAACGCGTCCTCGATCGCAGAAATCACCGCGGCGGCGGCGGGAATGGTGCTGACCTCGCCGGCACCCTTGGCGCCGAGCGGATTGAGCGGCGATGGCGTCTCTCTAAAGAGCGTCTCAATCGCCGGCACTTCCGTGGCGCTCGGCAGCAGATAATCGGCAAAGCTCGTGGTGAGGGGCTGCCCGGCCGCATCGTATCCCATCCATTCCAGCATGGCGTTGCCGATCCCGTGCGCCACGCCGCCACGCACCTGGCCTTCGACCAGCATGGGATTGATCAAGGTTCCGGAGTCTTGAAGCGCCACATAACTGAGAAGCTTGACGCCGCCGGTGTCGGGATCGACTTCAACTTCGGCGACATGGCAGGCATTTGCATAGGCGAGCGCATCGGTGCGCCAATTCACGTTCGCATCGAGGCCGGGATCTATATCCGCGGGAAAGCCGTAGCCGGGCGCGCCTTTGAGGATGCGCGCGAGCTCGCCGAGCTTGACCGACAGTTGGGGGGCACCGACGACGCGCACCTCGCCGTTGACGATTTCGAGGTCGTGCTCCGCTGCCTCGAGCATGTGGCTTGCGAGCTTCTTCGCCTTGTCGGCAACTGCCCGCGCCGCCAGCAATACGGAGGAGCCGGCGGTCACGGTTTGCCGGCTGGCAAAAGCGCCGAGCCCGAGTGACACGCCCGCGGTGTCCCCTGGCACGACGGTAATGTCCTGGGTCCGCAATCCGAGCTCATTTGCACAAATCTGCGCGAGCGCCGTGTGCAGGCCCTGACCGATCGCCGCAGCGCCGGTGAACACCGACACGCGCCCAGCGTTCGACACGCGTACCAAACCCGATTCGAAAGGACCGCGTCCGGTGCCCTTGATTCCGTGCGCAAGCCCGATGCCGATGTAGCGGCCTTCGCGTCGCGCCGCCGCCTGTCGCTGCGGAAAATCTTGCCAGCCTGCGGCCTGCAGGACCTGCGCCTGGCAGGCGGGATAATCGCCGCTGTCGTAGGCCATGGCAGCACCGGAGCGCGCCTTGAGCGGCTTTGTGTAAGGCATCTTCTCCGGCGGAATAAGATTGCGACGACGCACCTCCGTGCGATCGAGGCGCAGCTCGCGTGCCAGGCGGTCCATGACGCGTTCCATGGCGAAGGCTGCCTGCGGATATCCGGCCCCACGGACCGAAGAGACCGGCGTCTTGTTGGTCGCGGCAACGATGACATCGATCGCCAGCGCGGGAAGCATGTAGGGCCCGCTGAGCATGGACGCCGAGTTATAGGGAATGTTGACATCCTGCAGGGCATAGGCCCCGAGGTCGTGGATCAATCGACCGCGGATCCCGAGAAGCTTCGCATCCGCGTCGACGCCGACATCGAGCGCCCAGTATTGGTCACGCTCTTGGGCGGCGTTGGTGAAATGCTCGCGCCGGTCCTCGATCCATTTGACCGGCCGCTCGACGAGTTTGGCAGCTGCAACAACCGCGATATCTTCGGGATAGACGCAAAGCTTGGGACCGAAGCCGCCGCCGACGTCGGGGGTTGCCACCCGCAGGCGGCTTTCGTCGAAATCGAGCAGCGCGGTCAATGATTGGAACAGATCGTGCGCCTTCTGCGTCGAAGCCCAAACGGTCATCGTGCCGTCGCGCCATTCGGCGAGAATGCCGCGGCCTTCGATCGGATGCGCGCCACCGCGATGCTGCCAAAGCTCCTCGTGAAAGACGTGGGCGGCGCCGGCAAAGGCGGCCTCGACGTCGCCATAGGCGATCTTGTAGGCGGCCGCGATGTTGCTGTTCAGCTCGCGCCGCACTGCGGGCGCAGCGCGCTCGATGGCGGCGCGCGCGTCCGCTACCGATGCAAGCACGTCATAGTCGACCGCGACCATGGCCGCGGCGTCTTCGGCAACGTAGCGGTTCTCGGCAAGCACCATCGCCACTGCCTCGCCGACGTAGGAGGCTTCCCCGTCGGCGAGCGCAAATGACCAGTACCGGTCTAGCGGAGCCCCGGAATTGGAGTGGCGCAGCATACGGCGCTTGGCCAGAACCGGCGCAAGGTCGTCGAGTGTGAGCACCGCGTGCACCCCAGGCAGCGCGCATGCCGTCTCCGCGTCGATCCTTCGGACCGCGGCATGCGGATGGGGGCTGCGCACGAAGGCGGCGTGCCTCACGCCGGCAGAGCCGATGTCATCGACGAAGCGTCCTTTGCCGAGAAGCAGCGCGCCGTCCTCGAGACGCGGAATGCGCGCTCCGATCAGTCCACCCATCTCATCGACCGCGTCCGCGTTTCGCAGAGCGGGCCTTTTGCAATGATCCTCAACGTCGTTTTAGTCCGACACCGCTTTGGCGGCCTTGGCGATCACGTCCTTGGGCGTGGCATAGGCCTCGGCTAGCAGGGCGTCGAGCTTTTCCGCAGTAACGGGATTGACCTCGAAATTGAGCCGCTCGGCCTCGGCGAGAAACTCCCGATCGGCGGTCGTACGTTCGAAGGCTGCAATCAACGCCGCCCTGCGCTCGGCGGGGATGCCGGGCGAAGCCGCGAAAGGCCGCGCCATGGCCTGCCCTATCAGCAGCAGTTTCAGGATTTGGAGCTGATTCGGCTCTCTCGCAAGCTCGCTCGCGGATGGAACATCCGGCAGCTCCGGCTGTTTCTTGATCCCGGCTTGAACGAGGATATTGGCCTTCTTGTCGTTGAGCCAATGCGGATAACGGCCTTTGAGGGTGCTCCAAGACAGTCCGCAGAGCCCGTCCACCTCGCCGCGCTCGGCCGCGAGTTGAATCTCGTTGGTCCCGGGATAGCCGGTCACGATCTTGATCTTGGCGCCGAACACATTGCGGTAAAGCAGCGCGAAAATGTTGGGATCGGACCCCGCGCCCTCGCCCCCAAAAGTTGCCGGTGTGACCAGCAGTTCCCTAAAGCTCTTCACCGGCGCGTCATGGCGCGTGACACAGAGGCTCACCTCATCGGTGACGCTGCCAAGCCAAGTGAATTTGGTGCTGTCGAATTCGGCCTTGTCGAGCAGCGGCGCAATACCCTGACTACGCGAGAAGGTGCCGATCACGGAGCCGTCCTTCGGGGCAACTGAATAAAGGTAATTGGCCGCCTTGAGGCTGCCGGCCCCGCTCATGTTCTGCGGCACAACAGACGGGTTGCCGGGGATATGCTTGCCGAGATGCCGCGCCACTAACCGCCCGTACGCATCATAGCCGCCGCCGACGCTGTAGCCGATGAGGAGAGAAACGGTCTTGCCCCGGTAGAAATCTTCGACGCTGCCCGAGCGCGCAGGCTGCGCCATAACCACGAGGAGCGAAGCGAAGCTGCATATCGCGCACCGTAGGATGGGTTGAGCGCAACGAATGCCATCACTTCCACCGCGTTCGGTATCCGGAAAATTTGCACTCATTGCCGACAATCGAATAAGCGCTTTCGATCCGAGATGGCGAAGAGTGTCGCTTCGCTCAACCCACTTACGAACCACGCTCAAGTTTTCGGGAACAGTTGCGGAAATTTCGCACGCAGCCGCGTACGCAGATCGGCGCTAACGTCGACGGTGACGGGGAACGTACCCTTTAACTTCCGATCATAGGGAATGCACGCGTCAATCAGGATGCGGTTGTTGAAGTTGCCCGGAAGGTAGAGCGGATCGCGTTTGGAGGCCCAGGCCTTTTGAATCATATCGATATCCGTGAGCGGATCGAACCGGGTGCACATCGCCCACAGCACCTGGTCGAGATCGCCGGCATCGATATCCTCGTCGACCACGACCGTCCATTTGCCGGCGTAAGCGCCGCCCTGGCACGAGGACGCAATGTGCAGCGCTTGGCGCGCATGACCCGGATAGCGCTGGCGAATCTGGATCGCGGTGAAGCGCGTCGCAGGGCCGGCTTCGTGGTTCCATACGCCGAGCACCTCGGGCACGCCGCACGCCTCGAGCGCCCGCCAGATCTGCGCGGCACCGGCAATGCCCTTGAGCAGCCCGGTCTCATCGACGGGCTTGTGTTGCGGGGCGCAGGTGAGGATCGGATCGTTGCGGTAGAGAATCGTCTTCACGTTGACGAAGGGTCGATCCTGGGTGTCGTCGGAGTAGTAGCCCATCCACTCGCCGAACGGGCCTTCCGGCCGGACCTGGGCGGGCAAGCTTTCGCCTTCGATGGCGATTTCACAATCGGCCGGAATCGGAAAGCCCGTATACGGGCCGCGCACCACGTCGAGCGGCTCGCCGCGCAACCCACCAGCGATATCCATCTCGCCGATCTCGGGCAGCGGGCTCGAGGCGAGCATGAACAGAAGCGGATCCTGTCCGCACAGGATCACCACCTTCACCGGCTGCCCGCGCTCGAAATATTTATCGCGATGAATGCGGCCGTGCTTGCCCTCGGTGATCTGGCAACCGACGGTCTGGCCGTCGTAGACCTGGCTGCGATAAGCACCGAGATTGAACCAGCCCGAATCAGGATCCTGGGTGATGACGCAGTCGGCCGTACCGACGAACCGCGCCTCATCGAGCTCATGATGCCGCGGTACGGGAAATTTCAGCACGTCGACATCGTCGCCCTCGAGCACGTTCTCGAGCACCGGGCCGTCGTTGACGAAACGCGGCGGCAGCGGCTTTAGGTTCTGCATCCTGGCATGATAGGTCCGCACCACGTCCACCCTGCGCTCGTATTCGAGTGGCAGTCCGAGCGTCAAAGCGATGCGCCGCACCGAGGAGAGCTGCCCGTAAAGCGTGCGGAAGCCGATGGGATAGCCGGGCACGCGGTCGAACAGGATTGCCGGCGCGGTGCCGCGACTCTTTTCCGTGAGCATGTGAGTGATAGCGCCCATCTCCACATCCCAGTCAGCGCCATCGACTCTGCGAAGCTCCCCCATTTTGTCGACTTGTTCGAGCCAGTCGCGTAGCCCGCGATATTGCATCCGCGGTTTCGACGCGGCCTCGCCGTCCATGCGGACCATGCTGTTCTCCCCATTCCGGAATGTTGGCCATCTATAGCGCCGTCTGACGGCGCGGGCAAAGTGCTACCGGCGCGCGCGCCGCCTGTTGCCGGGCACTCTGCAGCGCTTTTAATGACGCTGTCAGGCGGACGTGGGCTCCGCTCCGCCGCCCTCCGACTCCGCTTCTCCCGCATTACGGCCACCGGCGCCTTTGCCGTTTTTTGTCCTCTGCGGCTCCTTGCTAGAGTCCGAGACCACCTCGAGCGTCGGACCAGTTACCGGCGCCGAGCGCCCCGCCAACATATCGCGTTGCAGCCGAGCATAGTCCCGACGCGTGGCTTCCAGCGCACCTTGGGCGACGGAGAGTTCGATCCGCTCGCGCTGCAAATTCGCATTGAGCTCCTCGATGCGCCGTTCGGCCTTGGCCCGATAGGCGCCGGCGTCGACCTCAATTTCGGCGATGCGGTCGCTGAGCATCTTTATCTTCTGCTCGGCATGGGCGAGCGCGCTCTCGCGCGCCTTGAGCGTTTCGGCGAGACCGTTGCTGCGCTCCTGGAGCGAGGCGCGCGATTGCTCGAGCTCACGCGCTTTTCCATCGAGCGCATCGCGGGCGGCCGTGAGCCGCTCGACCACCTTCTCGGTGCCGTTTCGGGCGATTGTCGCATCCACGGCCTTGCGCTCCAATCCCCGGATCTCCTCGGTTCGCGCGACCAGACTCTGACGCACCTCCGAGAGCAGTTTCTCCGCAGTGGCCGCACGCGAACGCAAAGCCTCCAGCCGCAGATTCAATGCACGGCTCTCCGATTGATGCCGCTCGTTGGCCTCGTCGCGCGCGGTGGCGAGGGTGGCGCGCTCGTTCTCGGTGGCCGCCAGACTTATGTCCATCTGCTCGAGCCGGGCACGCGCGGCAGTCAGCGCATTCTCGCTCTCGGTCAAGCGGCGCGATAGTCGAGAGTTTTCTGCAAGGGTCTGGTCGAGCGCGGTTTGCAGCGAGCGCCTGTCATTCTCCAGCAGCAAGAGCTTTTCCCTCGTCTGCGCAGTCTCAGCCTGCAATTCCACGATTCGCTTATCGGCATTACCGGCGTGATCGACAAGAATCTGGTTGGCCTCGCCCAGCGCTCGTCCATTGGCCGCCTCCTGGGCCAATTGGCTCTCGAGATTGGCGATCTCCGTGCGCGCAGCCACGCTTTCGCTGGCAAGTTCAGTCTTGTCTGCCTCGAGCCCACGCGCCGTCTGCTGCACCAGGACCAATTCCCGGCGCAGGTCCTCGCCCGCGGTTTCCAGTTCGGCCGCGCGTTTTTCGAGCAAGCCGTATTCGCTGCGCAAGCTCTCGTGACTGCTGCGAAGTTCTGTGAGCGCATTGCGCAAACCGAAATTCTCTGTCTTCTCCTCCTCGAGCGCGCGCAGCGACGAGCCGATTGGCTCGACGAGGTTCCGGAAGGCTTCTTTGAGATCATCGAGCGCACCCATGCGACGGTCGGTGTCGATCAGAAGGTTGCGCAGCTTCTCGTCGTCTTCACCGATCCGGGCGCCAATATCGGCAAAGGTCAGCTCGCTGCGCTCTTCGGCGCCGCCCGGTAAAATTTTGGCGGAAGCAGGGCTCGGAAACGACGCGGATGCGACGCCCTTCCGTGCAAGGAAGTCAGAGATCGTACGCATGGCACCCCCACAACCTGACATAACCTCCCGGCTTATACAGACTTTTCCAATGGGTCACAATCCAAACACCGATGCCGCTGCAACCTGACCTAGGGCCCGCTTCTCGAGAGGACGCGGCAAGGCCATGACCAAGCAAGAACGCCATGCTCAGCCGCGTGGCAGCACGTGCGCCCATTTGGTGCGGATGCGGTCAACGAGTTCCTGCGTCGCGCGCGCTACGCGCGGGAAGCTGTCGCGTCGCGACCAGGGTTTGCATGCATCAATAACGACGCGCGCGTTGCGGGGATCGTCGCTGCCATACGCCATCGGATCAAGCGCAGTGCTCCAGCAGCCGCGCAAGGTTTCCATCCCTTCGCGCGGATCGAAGCGTGTGCACATCGCCCACACCACTTGATCCATGTCGGCGGGATCGATGTCGTCGTCAACCACCACGACGAAGCGGTTGGCGTAGGCGCCGGCGTGACATTGCGAGGCGATCAGCCCCGCCTGCTTGGCGTGGCCCGCATATTGCTGCTTGATTGAGACCGTGAGCCACAGCCGGCTTCCGCCCGCCGCATGCGCCCACACGCCCTTCACTTCCGGCACGCCGGCCGCTTCGAGCTGATTCCACACCGCGCCGGAGCGGTAGGTGCCGCGGTAGAAGGAATCGTCGTCGGGTGGCACCGCCGGGACCGCGCCCAGCAGGATAGGATTATTGCGATGCATGAAAGTCTCGATGCGGATCGCGGGCTCTTTTTTCCTGCCACCCGCGTAATAGCCGGTCCACTCCCCGAGCGGCCCTTCATCGAGCAGATCGTCGGGATGGATGAACCCCTCGAAAGCGATCTCCGCATGCGCTGGAATCGGCAGCCCAGTGGCCGGCCCCTCCATCACCTCGACCGGCTCACCGATCAGCCCGCCGGCGACGTCGTATTCGTTCTTTCCATACGGAATCTCGAGTCCCCCTACCATGAACAAGGCGGGATGCATGCCCGCCACCACCGCAATCGGACACGGCTCGCCGCGCTCGTGATAGCGCCGTTTGATCAAATCGCCATGCTTGCCTTTTGAACACATTACGGTGGCCACGTTCGGCCCCTGGTATTGCACGCGATAAGCGCCGTAATTGATCCAGCCGGTGTCCGGATCCTTCATGATCACCATGCAGCCCGTGCCGATATAGTAGCCGCCGTCGTGCTCGTGCCAGCGCGGCGTCGGGATTGTCTCGATGTTCACGTTTTTGCCGCTGCTGACGTTCTCCATCAGCGGTCCGGATTTCACTTTGACTGGCGCAAAGCTGCGCGCCTCCTTCATGTATTTGCGCCAATAGGAGACGAGCTCGATCGCAGAAGCGTCGAGCGGCATCCCAACCGTGAGATTGATGCGCCGCACTGAGGTCAGAATGTTCGCAAGGATACGGTGCCCGTGAGGATAGCCCGGAATGTCGTCGAACAGCACCGCGCGGTTGCCCATCTTGCGCATGTAGAGGTCGACGATTCCGCCGATTTCGGCCTCCCGCTCGGCACCGTTGATCTCCTGCAGCTCGCCCGCCGCGCGCAGCGCATCGATCCAGGTGCGCAGGTCCTGGTTCGACAACTTGGGCGCGCTAGTTGCGGAGCGCTTGGCGGCTTGGGCGACGGTCTGCATATGCCACTCCTCGCTACCGGCTCGATCGATCTCAGCTCGCAGGCCGCACGCGGGAAGACGAGTTATGCTGCCGGTCCAAGATCTGCTTCAGCCGCTGCGGCGTCACCGGCAGCTGCGTCACCGCACCCGGGATTCCGATGGCGTCGTCGATGGCGGACGCAATCGCCGCACCGACCCCGGTGATACCGCTCTCGCCTGCCCCTTTGATGCCGAGTGGATTGAGCGGGCTCGTATAGTCCTCACGCAAGATGACGTGGACTTCGGGAGTCTCGCGGGCCGTCGGCATGAGGTAATCAGCAAAGGTCGTCGCGAGCGGATCGCCGCGCTCATTATAGGTGAATTCCTCTAGCAGCGCCCCACCAAAGCCTTGAGCAAAGCCACCCACGATTTGCCCTTTCACCAGCGCCGGATTGAGCGCGCGCCCAATATCGTAAGCGATGACGTAGTCCTCGACCTCAACGCCGCCGGTATCGGGATCGACCTTCACCACCGCGAAGTGGATGCCGTACGGGTAGACTTGGTGCTTCACCCGGAACCAGCCTTCGGCAGACAAGCCCGGCACGCGGCCGCTGAGCGTCTTCGACGTCGGGGCAAGATGCTCGGCAATCTCGCCCAGACTCATCGACGGTCCGGCGGGCTCGTCCTTGCGCCGCACGTTTCCGTCGATGATGTCGAGTGTCTCGGGATGCGCTTGCATCAGTGAGGCCGCCGCCTCGATGGCTTTTGCGCGTAGCTTGACGGCGCCGTCAAAGGTAGCGGATGCCGTCATCACTGTCGCGCGCGACGCATGCGCTCCGATCCCATAGGCGATGCGATCGGTCTGGCCGTGGGTTACGCGGACGCGCTGATAATCGATGCCCAAAATCTCGGCACATACTTGCGCCATCACCGTCTCGAAGCCTTGGCCAAGCGAGGCGCCTCCGGTGATGAGCTCAACCGCGCCCGAGCTGTCGACCTCGATTCTCACGCCGTCAGCGGGCCCCAAGCCGCTCTTTTCCACGAACATCGCAAATCCGGCTCCGACCGCTTCGCCGCCAACGCGGCGGCGCGCTAGCTCGACCTTGCGCTTGTCCCACTCGAGCGTAGCTAATAGCTTGTCGAGCAAGCCGACATAATCTCCAGAATCGTACTCGATCTCCTCCCCCAAGGCCTCGAGCGGCCGGTGATACGGCATCTCGTCCACCGTAATCGCGTTGCGCCGTCGCACCTCGTTGGGCTCGATGCCGAGCTTGGTCGCAATGGCATCGATCAGCCGCTCGCGAACGAAAGTCGTCTCGTAACGGCCCGGCGCGCGGTAGGTGGCTGCCGGCGTCTTGTTCGTGAGACGAAAGTGGCCGACCGCGCGATAGGCCGGCACCCGGTAGGGACCAGGCAGGATGCCGGCGGTCATATGCACGACGCGCGCGGCGTGGGTGCGCACATAGGCGCCCTGATCGTGGAAATAGCGATCATCAATGGCGAGGATGCGCCCTTCATCGTCGACCGCGGCGCGCAGTCGGTGAATCTGCTGGCGCGAATGATTGGCGGCCATCAAATGCTCGCGCCGGTCCTCGATCCATTTCACCGGCCGGTTGAGGCGCATTGCAGCAATACAGACCAGCACGTCTTCCGGATAGAGCTCCCCGCGGATGCCGAAGCCACCTCCGACGTGGGATTCGTGCACGTGGATCGAGGACGGCGCGCGCTTAAGCATGCGCGCGAGCAGCTCGCGATTGCGGTGCGGCACCTTGGCGGCGCCGTGTAATTCGAGGATGTCGCGTGCCACGTCATAGCGCCCGATCGCGCCGCGCGCCTCCAGCGGCACGCCGGAATGGCGTCCGATCGCCAATTCGAGCTCAACGAACTTAGGTGCGGCCCGCAGGACCGCGTCGACGTCGCCGTAGCCCTGGCGGATAACGGACACCTCGGTGCTGCGGCCGGCGGAGAATTCGGTAGGCTCGGCGTCAGCGGCGAGCAAGACCGGCAATTCCTCGATTTCGAGTGAGACAAGCTCGGCCGCGTCTTCCGCCACATAGGGATCATCGGCGAAAACCGCAGCGACGGGCTCGCCGACATATCGCACCTTCTCTGTGGCGAGCACCGGCTGACGATAGGGCTCGAGCACTGGAATTTGTCCCTCGCGGAAGTCGATCGGCGGCACGTCAGCAATATCGGCCGCGGTCCACACCGCGACGACCCCAGGGAGCGCACGCGCAGCCGCGGTGTCGATCGCGGCGATTTTGCCGTGGGCATAGTTGGCGCGAACGATGCGCATGTGCAGCTGATGTGCAAAGGAGATGTCACCAGCAAAACGGCCGCGCCCCCGAACCAGCGGCGGATCCTCGAGTCGCGTGACGGATCGCCCGATCCACTTGGTGGTCGCCGGTACCGTCGCGCCCCCGTGTTGGCTGCCGCCGCTCGCTTGCGATTGGTGAGACCGGAGCCCCGGGTCGACGGTGACGGTCATGCGGCCGCCTGTTCGAGTGCGCGGCGCGTGACGGTGCGGGCGAGGTCGCGGCGATACGTTGCGCTGGTTACGGCGTCTTCGAGCGGGTCGACTGCGGACGCCACCGCGGCGGCGGCGGCCTCGAAAGCCGCGCGCTCGGCCGCACGTCCAGCGAGAGCCCGCTCGGCATCGACCATGCGTCGCGGTTGCGGCTCGACCCCGCCGACGGCGACCCGGGGCTCCCAAATCACCCCATCCTGCAAGCGAAACGTCACGAGCGCCATCGCGAGCGCAAAATCGCCGGCGCGGCGATTGAATTCGTAGAATCCGAAACGGGAATCGGCGGGCAGGATGGGCAGGCGCACTTCGGTCAAAAGCTCGTCCTCGTTGAGCGCGGTTGTCATGATCCCCCGGAAAAAGTCCTGCGCCGGAATGATGCGCGTGCCCCCCGCGCTTCTAGCCACCATCTCCGCTTCGAGCGCGGCGGCAACGAGACACCACTCGGCGGCCGGGTCGGCATGCGCGATGCTGCCGCAGAACGTGCCGCGGGTGCGAATTGGATAGTGGGCGATGTGACGCACCACCGCGGCCAGGAGCCGGCCGAGCGGCCCATCCACCACCGGCTTATGGAAAGTTGCATGGCGCACGCCCGCACCGATGCAAAGCCGTTCCCCGTCGACCGCCAATCGCCGCAGCGCATCCACGCCGTTGATGTCCACAAGATGCGCCGGGCGCGCCAGACGAAACGCCATGATCGGCACCAGGCTCTGTCCCCCGGCAAGCACGCGCCCATCGTCGGCGGCAACCTCTGCCAGCGTATCGACTGCTTCTTCGATCGTCTTGGGGGCGTGATATCTAAAACGCGCGGGCTTCATCGTTCCTCACCGCGGATACGGCGGCGGCCGTCGAAGCGAGGCAGAACGATCACCGCTCGTCGCATATGCGGGAAACTGATTTTTTTGGATTGAGGCACAGTTGGTGGTGTATGTAAAGAAGCCGCGTCCAAGGAGACCTATGCGCCAAAGATGAAGCCGCCACCCTTTCGCTATCACGATCCGAAAACGGTCAGCGAGACCATCGGGCTGCTCGCTAGCCTCGAAAACGCCAAGCTGCTTGCGGGCGGCCAGTCGTTGATGCCCATGCTCAACATGCGCTTCGTGCTGCCCGACCACATCGTCGATCTCAACCGTGTTGAAGGCTTGTCCTATATCCGTGAGATGCAAGGTACGCTTGAAATCGGCGCCATGACGCGCCAATGCGATCTCGAATTTTCCGACGCGGTGCGCGCGCGCTGGCCGATCATCCACGAAGCGCTGCTGCAGGTAGGGCACCGGCAGACCCGCAACCGGGGTACGATCGGCGGCTCGCTATGCCATCTCGATCCGGCGGCGGAACTGGTGTCCCTCGCATTGGGCTATGACGCGACCGTCACGGTCGTCGGTCCGAAGGGGCAACGTGAGGTCCCGTTCGCCGATTTTCCTGTTGCATATATGACACCCGCAATCGAACCGAACGAGCTCGTCGTCGGCGTGCGCTACCCGCAATGGGCCGCCAAACACGGCTATGCCTTCGTCGAATTTTCGCGCCGGCATGGCGACTTCGCCATCACCTCCGCGGCCGTTTTGATCGAGGGCGATGCCTCCGGCAAGATCACGCGCGCCTCGGTGACCATCGGCGGCCTGGGAACCGCGCCACGCCGCGCCCGCGATGTCGAGCAGGCAATCGTGGGGCAATTGCCGGCAGGCACGCTCTTCCGCGATGCCTGCGAGAGCTGCCGTAAGCTCGACGCCATCGATGACGTGCACGCACCGGCCTCTTATCGCCAGCACCTAGCGGCGGTGCTGTCGCGGCGGGCTTTGGAGAAGGCGCACGCCCGTTTGCTCGACGCGCACGGGCGCCAACACTAGGAACCGACGATGGGAGAGAGCCGCAAAATTAGCCTGACCGTCAACGGCAAGCGGTACGAGGAAGAGGTCGAGGTCCGCGTCACTCTCGCGGATTTCATCCGCCATCAGCTTGGTCTCACTGGCACGCACCTCGGCTGCGAGCACGGCGTCTGCGGCGCGTGCACCATCCTGTTCGATGACCGCTCGGCGCGCTCCTGCCTGATGCTTGCGGTGCAGGCAGACGGCCACGATATCCTCACTATCGAAGGCATTGCGCCCTCAGCCGATGAGCTGCACCCCTTGCAGCAGGCCTTCCATGAACACCACGGTCTTCAGTGTGGCTTCTGCACGCCGGGGATTCTGACGACGCTGATCGAGTTCCTGCGCGACAATCCGGATCCGACCGAGCAAGAGGTGCGGGTCGCCATTTCCGGGAATCTCTGCCGTTGCACCGGCTATCAGAACATCGTCATCGCCACGCTGGACGCAGCGAAGCGGCTGCGGGCGCAAGCGGCGCAATCGCAGGCAAATCCTCCGAAAATTGGTTGACCGAAAACATGTTGATTTTCGCGCAGCGCGCGGAGTAGCTAGCGGCAATCTCGAGGGGCTTCGAGGCGGGACTTCGTTATGGCGCACCGGCCGTTCGCATCGGCACCGTACGTGGTAGGCAAAAGCGCGCCCGCACCTGCCGAAACGCATATACCGGCCGAGGAATCGCTGTGTCCTGTCGTCTCGCACGATTGGATCAATTCGGAATACAAGCATCTGGTCGTGGACGCCTCGCCCAAGGCGCTCGCGGTCAAACCCGGCCAGTTCTTCAATCTGTTGTGTCCTTCGCCGGATGCCGCGGAACTGTGGCTGCGCCGCCCGCAGAGCGTTTATCGCATCGACCGGGAGAACCGCCGCATCGAGTTTCTCTATAAGTGCGTCGGCCGCGGAACGTTTGGACTGGCGACGCTTGCGCCGGGAGATGAACTCAACATGGTTGGGCCGCTGGGCGTCGGCTTCACCATTGATCGCGCCTGGAAACACATCGTGGTCCTGGGCCGCGGGGTCGGGCTTGCCACCTTGGCGCCGATTTCCCAGCTCGCCGGCGAATGCGGCATCGGCGTCACCGCGATCCTGAGCGCCCGCAGCGCGGAATTCGTGATGGCGGACGATCTCTTCGGCAGCGTCGGCGACGTCATCGCGGTGCTCGACACTGACGGAACCAGCGCGGTTGAGCACGTGGAGGTAATCCTGGACCGGCTGATCGCGCAAGGCAAAGCCGACGCGTTCTATACCTGCGGCTCGAACCGGCTCCTTCAATTGATGAAGAGCGTCGGCAAGACGCACGGCATTCCCGGCCAGGTCGCCATGGAACAGGTGATGGCCTGCGGCCTCGGCCCCTGCTACGTGTGCGTGCGCACCTTCGAAGTCCACGGCAAGAAGGAGCTTCGCCGCGTGTGCATAGACGGGCCCGTATTCGATCTACAGGAGGCGGTCGGATGGTAGACATGAGCGTGAAGATCGGGAACGTGACGCTCAAGAACCCGATAATGCCGGCCTCAGGATGCTTCTCGACCGATCTTGCGCAGGTAATCGACTTGAACCGGTTGGGCGCGCTGGTCGCAAAGACCGTGTCGCGCGAGTTTCGCGCGGGCAATCCCCCACCACGCGTGTCCGAGGTCGAAGGCGGCATGATCAACTCCATCGGCCTGCCGACGAAGGGCATCGAATATTTCCTGAGCCACCAGGTGCCGGACTATAAACGCTTTGCGCCGCCGCTCGTCGGCTCGATCTCGGCGACGACCACCGAGGATTTCGAGGCCATGGCGCGCGACGTCAGTACGTCCGCCATCGATGTCCTGGAGGTCAACATCTCGTGCCCAACGCGCGATCCGAAGGGAGGCAATTTCGCGCTGCACGAGGAGCACACGTTCAATGTCATGCGCCGCATCCGTCAGACGACGGACAAGCCGATCTGGTGCAAACTCTCGCCCAATGCCGGCGACGTCGTCGCCATCGCCAAGGCGGCCGAAGCGGCGGGAGCCGACGCGCTGGTGGTGTCCAACACGATTCTGGGGCTCAAGGTCGACGTCGACACGTTCCGCCCGGCGATCGGCAACAAATTCGGCGGTCTCTCCGGCCCCGGCATCAAGCCGATCATCGTGCGGATGGTCTATCAGTGTACCAAGGCGGTGAAGATTCCGATCATCGGTTGCGGCGGCATCGTCAAGGTTGAGGACGTGGTCGAATACATGCTCGCTGGCGCCAGCGCGGTCATGATCGGCTATCTCATTTTCCGCAATCCGTCGGGCATCATCGCAATCATCGACGGCCTGCAAGAGTGGTGCGCCAAGCGCGGCTTTGCCCGTGTCGCCGATCTCACCGGCGCGATGATCGACGAAGCGCCACGCGAGACCTATGCCGCGGCCGCAGCGCCTATTGGCTGATCGAAGCTGCTCGAGCCGAGATCAATCGCTCGGACGCTTGAAATGACCACCCGCATCACCATTCGCAAGCCCGACGACTGGCACCTGCACGTGCGCGACGGGGCCATGCTCAACGCGGTGATGCCGTTCACGGCAACACATTTCGGTCGCGCCATCCTGATGCCCAACCTCGTGCCGCCGGTCATGATCACCAAGGATGCCATCGCCTATCGCGAGCGGGTGATGGCCGCACTGCCGGTGGGCTCGAGCTTCAAGCCGCTGATGACGTGTTATCTCACCGACGACACCGACCCCGACGATGTCGAACGCGGCTTCAAGGAGGGGGTGTTCACGGCGGTCAAGCTCTATCCCGCTCACGCCACCACGTATTCGGCCGCGGGGGTGACCGACTATCGCAACATCATGCCGGTCTTGGAGCGCATGGAAAAAATCGGCATGCCGTTCTTGATGCACGGCGAGGACGTCGACCCGGAGGTCGACATTTTCGACCGCGAAGCCATGTTCATCGAGCGCTATCTCACCAAATGGACGAGGCAGTTCCCCGCGTTGCGCTTTACGCTGGAGCACCTATCGTCGAAGGACGGCGCCGATTTCGTGCGTAGCGCCGCGCCGCAGGTCGGCGGGACGATCACGCCCTACCATCTCGTCCTGACCCGCACGGATTGGCTCGGATGGGGGCTCAAGCCCTACATGTATTGCATGCCCGTTATCAAAACGGCGAAAGACCGGGCGGCACTGCGCAAGGCGGCGACGTCGGGCGAAGCCTGCTATTTTCTCGGGACCGATTCCGCACCCCATCCGGTGGCGAAGAAGGTCGCGGTGAACGGTATCCCTGGGGTTTTCAATGCGCCGGTTGCGATCGAGACCTACGCCAAAGTGTTCGAGGAGGAAGGCGCGCTCGACAAGCTCGAAGCCTTTGCGTCGCTCAACGGTCCCAGGCACTATCGCCTGCCGGTGAATGAAACGACAATCACGCTGGAAAAGTTCCCATGGACTGCGCCGCAGGAGATCAAGGTCGAAGGGCCGGATGAGAAGGCGCTCATCTATCGCGGTGGAGAAACGATCGAATGGAAGGTCGTATCCGATTGAGATCTCAGCTTGCGGAGGGGGGCCGTAAGCGCCGTGTGAGAGGCTAAATGGCCACATCGCAAGCCGACGTCATCGTCGTGGGCGCGGGCAATGCCGCCTTCTGTGCGGCACTCGCCGCGCAGGAGCAAGGCGCCTCCGTGCTGATGCTCGAGGCCGCGCCCGAGGAGGAGACTGGTGGCAACAGCCGGTTCACCGCGGGGTCGGTGCGTGTGGTCTACAACGGGGTGGACGACATCAAGAGGCTGGTCCCGGATCTGACCGAGCAGGAGATCGCCACCACCGACTTCGGCACATATACGCGCGAGCAATTTTTCGACGATATGGCGCGGGTGACACAAAATCGCGCCGATCCCGATTTGGTCGAGCTGCTGGTGACCAGAAGCTTCGATACGTTCTGCTGGATGCGCGACAAGGGCGTACGCTTCATTCCGATCTACGGCCGTCAAGCCTTTAAGATCGAGGGCAAGTTCAAATTCTGGGGCGGACTGACCGTTGAAGCGGTCGGGGGCGGCCCTGGCCTGATCAAGATGCTCACCGACGCCGCTACCAAACGCGGTATCGAAATTCGTTACAGCACGCGCGCGTTGAGCCTCCTCTATGACGGCGTGCGGGTGGGCGGGGTGCGCATCCGACAGGACGGCGTCGAAAACGAACTGCGCAGCAAATCGGTCGTGCTCGCGTGCGGCGGTTTCGAGTCCAATTCGGAGTGGCGCACGCGCTATCTAGGACCCGGCTGGGACCTGGCGAAGGTGCGCGGCACGCGGTTTAATACCGGTGACGGCATCCGCATGGCCCTCGAAATCGGCGCGAGTCCTTGCGGCAACTGGTCTGGCTGCCACGCGGTGCAATGGGAGATGAACGCGCCGGAGTTCGGCGATCTCGCGGTCGGCGACCAGTTTCAGAAACACTCCTACCCGTTCGCCATTCTCGTCAATGCCACCGGCAAGCGCTTCGTGGACGAAGGCGCCGACTTCCGCAACTATACCTACGCCAAATACGGGCGCGTCGTGCTGGAGCAGCCCGGACAATTCGCATGGCAGATTTTCGATCAGAAGGTGAAGCATCTGCAGCGCGACGAATACAAGATCCGGCAGATCACAAAAGTGGCCGCCAACACGATCGAAGAATTCGCGCACAAACTGGACGGCGTTAACGCGGAGCAATTCCTCAAAACCATCACCGAATACAACAAGGCGGTGCGCCGCGACATTGCGTTCAATCCGAACATCAAGGACGGCCGCCGCACGGAAAGGCTCGCGATCAACAAGAGCAATTGGGCGAATACCATCGACCAGCCACCATTCGAAGGTTATGCGGTGACGTGCGGCCTCACCTTTACGTTCGGCGGCGTGCGCATCACGGCCAAGGGGGAAGTGCTCAACACCGACTACCAACCGATCCGCGGCCTCTATGCCGCCGGCGAGCTGGTCGGCGGATTGTTCTATTTCAATTATCCGGGCGGCTCCGGCCTCACTTCGGGGGCCGTATTCGGCCGGATCGCCGGCGCCTCGGCCGCGCGCGCAGGCAAGAATTGAGCTCACATGGAATTCGACAATTCATTCGAAGTGCCGCTGCCACCGGCCGAGGCGTGGAAGGTATTGCTCGACATTAATCGGATCGCGCCGTGCATGCCGGGTGCTGAGCTGACCGAGGTGCTCGACCTGAATACCTACAAAGGGAAAATCGGCGTGCGGCTCGGCCCGGTGGCGTTGACTTTCGCGGGGATCGTCAAGTTCGAGCAGATCGATGGCCAGGCCTACACGGCGCGCGTTGCGGCGCAGGGCACCGACGCGAAGGGGCGCGGCGGCGTCAATGCAGCTTCGGTTTTCCGGCTTGAGCCGGCGGGCGGTGGCTCCAAAGTGCTCGTGCACACCAACCTCGCACTATCCGGCGCGGTGGCGCAGTACGGCCGCGGCGTCGGCATTATCCAGGCAACCGCTGCACAGCTCATGAATGAGTTCGCCAAGCGACTAAGGGAGCAGCTTGCGCAGGAGCGGTCCACGGCACCCGGAGCGACACAGCCGTCCCCAACTCAACCATCGCCTCCCACAGCGGCAAATGCCGATCCGGCCGCGACGGCAAAGCCGATTTCAGGCCTTGCGCTGCTCGCGAAGGCGCTCTGGGGCTGGATCATCTCATTGTTCAAGCGATCCCAGGCTACTCCTTGAGCGCCTCTTCGCGCCTGAGCCGAATGGCCGGCACCGTGATCACAACCAAAAGCGCCGCTGCCAACACGAGGAAGGCGAGGCTGATCGGCTCCTGCAGGAAAACCATCGGATCGCCGCGCGAGATCAGAAGGGCTCGGCGAAGGTTTTCCTCCATCATCGGCCCTAGCACGAAGCCGAGAATGAGCGGCGCCGGCTCGCAGTCGAGCTTGAGCGCCACGTACCCGAAGATCGCGAAGAATGCCATCACGAAGACGTCGAACGCTTTGTTGTTGATGGTATAGGCGCCGATGCAGCAGAACACGATAATGGCGGGATAGAGCAGCCGATAAGGCACGCGCAGCAATCGCACCCACATACCGACCATCGGAAGATTCAACACCACCAGCATGAGATTACCGAGCCACATGCTGGCGATCAGCCCCCAGAACAATTCCGGACGATCCGTCATCACGCGCGGACCCGGCGCAATGCCGTGAATCATCAGCGCGCCCATCATCATCGCCATGGTCGGGTTGCCAGGGATGCCCAGCGTCAGCATCGGGATGAACGACGTCTGCGCGCCGGCATTGTTGGCGGATTCTGGCGCCGCGACGCCCCTGATATCGCCGTTGCCGAATTGCCGCGGGGCGCTCGCGACTTTCTTCTCCACCGTGTAGGCCGCGAAGGATGCCAGCAGCGCGCCGCCGCCGGGCAGCACGCCGAGAACCGCGCCGAGACCGGTGCCGCGCAGGATCGAGCCCGCGCACTGCTTGATATCGGCGAAGCTTGGCCACACGCGGCCCAACGCGCCGGTGACCATTTTCGCCGCCTGCTTCTGCTCAAGGTTATAGACAACCTCGGCGATCCCATAGATCGCCATCGAGATCGCTACGAACTCGATCCCGTCGGCAAGACCCGTCATGCCGAGATTGAAACGTCGCGCGCCCGAATTGACGTCGGTCCCGACGAGGCCGAGCAATAACCCGAGCACCACCATCGCGATCGCTTTGAGCAGCGATCCCCGCGCCAGAACGACCGCTGCGATCAAGCCGCAGACCATTAACGAGAAATATTCGGCCGGGCCGAATTGTAATGCGATGGTCGCGAGCGGGGGCGCCGCAAGCGCGATTAGCAGCGTCGCGGCGCAACCGGCGAAGAAAGAACCTAGCGCAGCAATGCCCAGCGCCGGCCCCGCCCGCCCCTGCCGCGCCATCGCATGACCGTCGATTGTCGTGACGACGGATGAGGCCTCACCCGGGATATTGACCAGGATGGCCGTTGTCGAGCCGCCATACTGGGCGCCGTAATAGATGCCGGCGAGCAAGATCATCGCGGATTCCGGCGGCAGGGTGAACGAGATCGGCAGCAGCATGGCCACTGTGGTGACCGGGCCGATGCCCGGCAATACACCGATAAGGGCTCCGAGCAGTGCGCCAATGAAGCAGTAAGCGATGTTCTGGATGGTCAGCGCGACGGCAAATCCCAGGCCGAGATTCGCGATTACGTCCATTCTACAGGCTCGGCCAGAGATTGAGCGGAAGGCCGAGCACATAGACAAAAACACCGACGCAAAAGAGTATCAGCGCGGCCGCCAATGCCAGCGTCTCGGCTAACCGAAACTGCGCGCCGACCCAGGCCGACATCACGGTCAGTACGGCGAGCGAAACGACGAGCCCGAGGGGCTCGATGAGAACGCCGAACAGGCTTATCGCAGTCGCAATCACCGCCAGCGGCAACACGTGGAAGCGCGCGACCGGCTCACCGCCAATGAGGATCGAGCGCCCGATGAGTACCGCTCCGAGCGCGCCAAGCAGGCTCGCGAGTAGCAACGGGAAATAGCCTGGGCCCATCCTGCCGGCACTTCCCAAGGAATACCCGCGCGCAGCGGAGAGGGCGGTCGCGGCGAAACCGCAGAACATCACGCCCGACCAAAAATCCTTCGGCGCGCGGATTCGCATGCTTCACACCCGTTGTGCTGACACGGGAGGATCAAATCGGCAGGCGCCCCCTGCGTCAATGCCGGCCGGCTCGCAGTGCTGTGTTCGAATCTAGATCGCCATGGCGCCATCATCTACATTGCGGGTCTCTGCGGTGGCACGGAATGATGCAGTTGAAAAAGTCCGCATTTGTTGCACGACACGATCTGTGGAGCGGGGAGCAGCGACGCCAAGTCGAGGAGCTCAAGCGCAGGCTCGAGAAGGACGATCTCAATCTCGTGCGCCTTGCCTGGGCGGATCCGCACGGCGCCGCGCGCGCCAAAGCAGTCACGGTGCCGGCTTTCCTTGGCGCGCTTGAGACCGGCTACAACATCAACGTCGCGACCACCACGCTCGATTCCGCCAATTCCCGCACCTTTGCCTCGTTCACGCGCGGCGGCGGGATGGGACTCGACGAAATGACGGGCTCTCCCAACCTTACCATCGTTCCCGACCCGTCCACGTTTCGCGTGCTGCCCTGGGCGCCCCGGACCGGCTGGGTGTTGTGCGATGAATATTTCAACAGCGGGGTGCCGTTTCATTTCTCGCCACGGCATTTGCTGCGCAGACAGCTACAGCGGCTCGCCAACAAGGGCATGGACTTATGCGTCGGGCTGGAAATCGAGTGGTACCTGCTGCGCGTGTCCCAAGAGGAGCTTGGCGAGGACAATATCGGGTTTCCCGGCGCGCGGGGGCAGCCGATCAAGACGGCTCCCGCAGAACCGGGCTTTTCCTACCACTCCGAATCCAACATGGATTTGATGCAGCCGGTGCTCTCCGCGCTCGCCGAGCATTTCGAGACAATCGGATTGCCGCTGCGCTCGATCGAGAACGAGTGGGGACCAGGCCAGCTCGAATGCACCTTTGCCGCGCGGCCTGCGCTGGAGGCCGCGGACCATGCGCTGCTGTTCCGCACGGCGGCGCGGCAAATCTGTCGCCGGATGGGGTATTTCGCCACATTCATGTGCCGTCCGGCACTCAAAGGCTATTACGCGAGCGGTTGGCACCTGCATCAGTCGCTGGTCGAAGCGAAGAGCGGGCGCAATCTGTTCATGGCGGACCGCGAGGGCCAACATCTGTCTCCGCTGGGCCTTAGCTTTCTCGGCGGATTACTGCGACATGCCGCGGCCTCGACCGCTTTTGCGACGCCGACGGTCAATGGCTACCGGCGATTCCGGCTGAACTCGCTCGCGCCCGACCGGGCGTCATGGTGTTACGACCACCGCGGCGTCATGGTCCGCGTGCTCGGCGCGCCGGGAGATCAAGCCACGCGATTGGAGAACCGGATCGGCGAGCCCGCGGCCAATCCCTACCTCTTTATTCTTTCGCAGATCGTGGCCGGACTTGACGGCATCGAACATGGGCTCGATCCGGGACCGCCCGAGGATGATCCCTATAACGCCAAGCTTCCGCCGCTGCCCACGAACTTACCCGCGGCCTTGGACGCGCTCGAGCGCGAACCGTTGTTTCGCGGCGAGCTCGGCGACGTATTTGTCGATTATTACCTCAAACTCAAGCGCAACGAGGCGGGCCGGTTTGCCCAATGGCTCAAGGAGACCGGGGTACGGGAGAGCGACGAGCCGACCGCCTGGGAGCACAACGAGTATTTCGATTTTTTCTAGACCGATGCATGATGCCGCTCGCAAAGTGGACGGTGCGGCGGCAAGCCGGTGGAGGCGACGCATGCTGGAGAAGCTCAACGCATCCCGGATCGACAGCGCCGACCTCTACGACTGGGACGAGCTCGTCCAGGAGGACCGCGTCCATCGGCTGATCTACACCGACCCCACCATCTTCAATTTGGAGATGACGAACATCTTCGGCGCAGTGTGGGTCTATCTCGGCCACGAGAGTCAGATTCCGGCGAATGACGACTACATCACTGTCCGGCTCGGGCTGCGGCCGATCATTCTGTTGCGCGACTCGCTTGGCAGGATCCGTGCGCTGTTCAATCGTTGCGCGCATCGCGGCACCACCCTATGCCGTAAGGACAAGGGTTCAGCGCGCATATTCACTTGCCCGTATCACGGCTGGAGCTATCTCAACACGGGAAAGCTGCGCGCGGTGCCTTGGCCCGACGGCTACGCCTGCGACTTCAACGATGCGAGGTACAACGTCGCGCAGGTGCCGCGGGTGGATAGCTATCGCGGTTTCATCTTTGCAACGCTCAACCCTGATGCGCCCTCACTCCTCGACTATCTCGGGCCTATCACCACGCCGATCGATGAATGGCTCGACCGGCAGCCGAAAGGACGGATTCGGGTGTGCGAGGCAAACCGGCTCAAGTACAAGGGCAATTGGAAGCTCGCCTACGACAATTCCGGCGACGGCTATCACGTAGTGTTCTCGCACCGCTCGCTACTCGAGATGGAGAATCGCCAGGCCGACGTCGCGAATAGGGGTATGTCCTACTACAAGAACTCGCCTGACACCGCGCCGATGTACATCGCCTATATGGGCAACGGCCATCATTTCAAAGACAAGCGGCCGAACATCCAAAAACGCGCGGGCGGATTGTGGGCGGTGGAGGGTCCAGCGCCAGGCAGCGAACATTACGCGGAAGCGCTGCGCCGCCGGTTCGGCGCCAAAGCGGAAGACATTCTCGATCTCGCCTCCTCTGAGCCTGTCAACATCAACGTCTTTCCCAACTTCTCGCTCTTAGGCAACCACATCCAGGTGTTCGAGCCCATTTCCGTCGACGAAACCGATGTCACCTGGTACGGCACGGCGGTCATCGACGAGGACGGCACGCTCGAGGGCGCCGTCGACGATATCAATGCGTTGCGCATGCGCACCCAGGAGCAGTTCCCAAATTTCGGCGAGGTCGACGACCTCGCGAATTTCGAGGAAATCCAACGCGGGCTCGCGTGCCGAGAGGACGAGTGGATCTATATGCATCGGGGACTCGGCCTCCCCGGCCGCGTGAAGACGCACGCGAACGGCATCATTACGGCACCTGCGACGGACGAAGTGTTCATGCGCGAGTACATCAAGGAATGGAAGCGACTGATGAAGGCAACGCCGAAGCTCGTCGTTCAACGCGAGCCGTGAGCGTGAAGATGCAACCCGCGCCCGATCCCGCAATTAGCTCCCACTACGTCAACAACGAACTCTACCGCAAGCTGGTGGAGGACTTTACGGATTGGCAACGCGAGGAGCTAGCGATCGCAGCTTCCAAGGTGCGCGATGAGTTTCGGCTGCTGGTTGAGCGCGAGGCGCGGCTGCTCGATGAGCTTCGTTTCGATGATTGGCTGGCGATGTACGCGCCCGAATGCATTTACTGGGTGCCGGGAACCCCCGGCGGCGGAGATCCTCGACGCGAGATCGCCATCTCGTTCGACGATCGCCGGCGCATGGAAGACCGCATCTTTCGCCTGCGCACCGGCTATGCCTGGTCGCAAGCGCCGAAATCCCGCACTGTGCGGATGATTTCCAACGTCGAAGTATTCGCCACGGCAGAAGGTTTCGCGCGCATGGTTCGTTCCAATTTCCTGATCAGCGAGTTCCGCGTCGATGGGATGCGATTCTTGTCGGGCTGGTGCGGCCATCGTTTCGTGCAGAGCGCGGAGCGCTGGCAAATCCAGGTTCGACAAGTCAACCTGATCGACTGTGATCGCAACTTGCGCAATCCGAGCATCGTCCTTTAGGTCGCCCGACGTCGACCCGCCAGTCCATTGCTCCGAGACCGATGTCCGATATCGTCACTAAAACAGTGCGCTGCGCAGGGGAACTCCCTGCCTTTCTCGCCGTTCCGGAAACGGATAGCCGCGTCCCCGCCATCGTGCTCATGCACGAACGCTACGGCCTGGTGCAGCACACGCGGAATCTGACGGAGCGCTATGCCCGGGATGGATACGTGTGCATTGCCCCGGATTTCTTTCACAAGCATCCGGACCAGGCGGCACTCCATCGCGGCGAGGTCGGCTACGACATCAGCGACTCCGAAGCCGTGGCGTTTCTCGAGGCCGCGATGGCCCACCTCATCGCGGTGCCGCGAGTTGACCCGGCAAGGATCGCGGTGACCGGCGTCTGCCAGACCGGACGCCATCCACTGGTGCTGGCGGCGCAGCGGCCGATTGCAGCGGCGCTCATCTGGTATGGAGCGGCCTCAGCGCGCGAATGGCAGATCAGCCCGCGTTATCCCAAGCCGCTCGAGGAGATCATTGCTGCGGTGGAATGTCCGGTTCTCGGCATGTTCGGCGAAGCCGACCACGTGATCTCGCTCAAGGACGTGCGCCGCTTGCGCGACTGTCTCGATCATCACGACAAGAGCTATACGATTAAAGTCTATCCCGGCGCTCCGCACGGCTGGCTCAACGATACCATGCCCGGCCGGTATCGCCGTGAGCAGGCCGAAGCCGCCTGGGCACTGCAGCGCGCATTCCTCGAGCGCGTGCTCGACCCGAGCTATGACCGCTCGCGCCGCGTGCAAATTTACGAATGCGACCATTCCGCCGATTATGATTTCGCCAGGAACGTGCGGATGGAGTAATAATTAGCGCGAACGGTGAATGGCGACGGATGATAGGGGCCATTCGCTACTCGTTATTCCCCGCTCAATAGGAGCACATCATGGCGCGCGATTTCGAAGACCATTGCTGGAAGGACCTCATCGACGAGGACACGATCCAGGTCTACCAGGCCTATCGCCGCAAGCTCTATGTGGGGGACAATCCTGCGGTGCTTGCCATCGATCTTTACAACAAGGCGTATCGTGGCGGCGATCGTCCGGTGAAGGAGGTCGATCGGGAATTTTCCGGCTCCTGCGGCGAACATGCGTGGAGGGCGCTTCCACCGACCCAGGCATTGTTCAGGGCGGCGCGCAGGGCCGGCGTGCCGATCATCTATACGACCCGCCATGTTGACACCGCCGGCGTGCATTCGACCAACCGCCACATCGGCCGCGAGACCGACGATACCTACGCCATCAAGGCGGAGCTTGCCCCGGCGCCGGGCGAACTCGTCATCTGCAAAGAGCGTGCCTCGGCGTTCTTCGGCACGCCCTTGATCGCGCATCTTCAGCAAAAACGCATCGACAGTCTGATCATTTGCGGCGAAAGCACATCCGGCTGCGTGCGCGCCTCCACCGTGGACGCTTATTCCTACGGGTTCCATAACGTTGTGGTGGAGGAATGCACCTACGACCGCGCGGTCATCAACCACAAGGTCAATTTGTTCGATCTGCACCACAAATATGCCGACGTTATGCATATCGAAGAGGTGCTCGCGCATCTCGACGCGCTTGCCGGCGGGCGCAAGGTCGCTTGACGATAACGCTCGCGCTCTAACAGATCGAACGCGATCGGAGAGAAAGATGGCCGCGACGGCGCTCGATTCCGCGATCTTCTGCGATATCTTCAGCACGCCGCAGATGCGGCAGATTTTTTCCGATGAAGCAAGGACTGCTTATTGTCTCGAAATCGAGGCAGCCCTCGCCCGGGCGCAGGCACGCCTGCGCATCATCCCCGAGCACGCCGCGCGCGAGATCGTGCGTCAGTGCCGCATCGAGAACATCGACTTTGCGCGCCTAAAGAAGCAAACCGAGCGGATCGGTTACCCGATTCTCGGCATCGTGCAGCAAATCGTCGATCTATGCGCCGATGGCCTCGGCGAATGGTGCCACTGGGGCGCCACCACGCAGGACATCACCGACACCGCAGCGATCCTGCAAGTGCGAGCCGCGCTCCAACTGGTCGAAAAAGAGATCGACGCGATCGCCGGCGCGCTCGCCGACCTGTCCCGCCGTTACCGCGACACTCCGATGGCCGGCCGCAGCAATCTCCAACAGGCCGTACCGCTCACATTCGGATTCAAGACGGCGGCATTGCTTGCCGCCATGCAGCGACACCGTGAGCGGCTCGCGCAACTGCGACCGCGCGTTCTGGTCGGCGAATTCGGCGGAGCTGTCGGAACGCTGGCCTCGCTCGGCGGCGATGGGCTCAAGCTGCAAGCGGAGCTGATGCGGGAACTCGGGCTCGGCCAGCCGGACATCGCCTGGCACACCGTGCGCGACCGCATCGGCGAAGTCGCTTGCTTTCTCGGCCTTCTCACCGGCACGCTTGGAAAGGTTTCCATGGACGTGAAGCTGCTCATGCAGACCGAGGTAGCGGAAGTCTACGAGCCTTTCCATGAGGGCCGCGGGTCATCGAGTACGATGCCGCAGAAACGCAATCCGATCTCGTGCCTTTATATCCACGCGACCACCGCGCTGGTACGCCAGCAGGTCGCTGCCCTGCTCGAAGCCGCCGTCGCCGATCACGAGCGCTCGACCGGCCCCTGGCAGATCGAATGGATCGCGCTGCCTGAAATCTTTCTGCTCGCCTCGGGCGCGCTCGCCCAGACCAGGCTCATGCTGTTTGGACTTGAGGTCGATGCCGATCGGATGCGGGCCAATCTCGATCTCACCCGCGGCACGATCGTCTCCGAAGCCGTCATGATGGGGCTCGGACCCTATCTCGGGCGCCAGAGGGCGCACGACCTAGTCTACGACATCTGCCGCAAGGTCGCGGCCAGCGGCGAACCGTTAGTGGAAGTGTTGGCGCGCGACGGCGACGTCTCGCGCCACCTCACCCGCGCCCAACTCGAGAAGATGTGCGATCCGGCGGCCTATCTCGGGCTTGCCGGGGAGATGGTGGACAAGGTGCTCGCGCGGGAAGGCCGTCCAATGGATCGCTAATTAAGATTGCCGGCATGCCCGACTCCCTTCCCGTTTCGCCGGGCCACAATGAGCTGCAAAATGTCGCGGGCCGTCGGGAGTAGCAACGGTACCACGTCATTTGGGCTCGGTGCACAATCGCGACGCGTACCGTGGGTGGTCCTGCTGCCTATCGAGAGGAAATGCGCGAATGTCGCGTCTGTTCCCGCCCGTGAGATCGCGCGGGCCCGTGCGCAAGGGTCGGCGCTCGCTGCTCGCTTTAGGCCTGCTCGCGCCGCTCCTGCTCTCGGCTCCGGCGGCCCTTGCCCAGAGCTGGCCGCAGCGCCCGGTGAAATTTCTGCTGCCGCTCGGCCCGGGATCGGGAGTGGACATCGGCGCGCGGCTGCTCGCAGATCGGCTCAGCGCACGCTGGGGCCAGCCAGTGGTGGTAGAAAATCGCCCGGGAGGTGATGGGATCGTTGCGATCGGTGCCTTCGCCAGCGCCCATGACGATCACTTGTTGCTGGTGACTCCCACCTCCTCATTCACCGCCCATCCTTATCTGCACGATAACCTGCCCTACAAGCCACGCGATCTCCTGCCCATCGCAAGGGTTTCCAACACCCTCATCACCATCGCGGTACCCACTTCCCTCGAAGCCGGATCGCTCGAGCAGCTGGTGAAGCTGGTGCGAGCACAACCGGGAAAGCTCAACTGGGCGGGAGTCACTGGCGCGCTCGACTTCATCTTTCTGTTTGCCGGATTTTTGCAGCGCAACGGCGTCGCCATGACCAAGGTGCCCTATCGCAACCCGGTCGAGGCGGCCAACGATCTCGCCGAGGGACGCGTGCACATGTATATGGCGGCACTGGCGATCGTGCGCCCGCAGCTTCAGACCGGAAACATCAAGCTGCTGGCGGTCACCAACAGCATTCGCGCGCCCGCCGCTCCCGACGTCCCCACGGTCAAAGAGGCGGGTTACGGCGAGCTTACCTTCGATGGCCTCGTCGGCTTGTTCGGACCCCTCGGCATGCCGAACGAGCTTCGCGAGCGCATCGCCGCCGATATTCGCTCGGTCGTTGCTGCCGACCCGATGATTGGGGAGCGCCTCGCCGCCACGGGACAAATGCTCAACATCGGCGGGCCCACCGAGTTCGCGCGAGCAACCGAGGAGCAGCGCGACAAAGTTGCGGCGATTGCCCACGAGCTCGGCATGAAGCCGATGCATTAACAGGCGGGGCCAGAATGGAGATCGAGGGAAAAGTCATCGTCATCACGGGAGCCGCGCGCGGCATCGGACAGGAATATGCGCGATATCTCGCAGGCCTCGGGGCGCGGGTGGTGATCGCGGATATCAACGATTGCGCGCAGACGCTCAAGCTCGTGCAAGCAGGAAACGGTATGGCGGTCAGCGCCAAGGTTGACGTGGCGAACGCGGCATCGGCAATGGACATGGCGCGCACGGCGCTTGACGCGTTCGGACACATCGACGCGCTCATCAACAACGCGGCGCTTTTCGGCGGCCTCAAGGGCGGCCGGTTCGATACGATCGCCGAGACCGAGTGGGATGCCGCAATGGCTGTCAACGTCAAAGGGATCTGGAACTGCTGCAAGGCGGTCGTCCCGGCCATGCGACAGGCCGGCGGCGGCAGCATCGTCAATGTGGCCTCGCTGGCGGCCACGTACGGGATGCCATATGGCCTGCACTACACGACGTCCAAGGCTGCTGTCATCGGGCTCACGCGCGGGCTCGCCCGCGAACTCGGCCGCGACAACATCCGCGTCAATGCTCTCGCGCCGAGCGCAGTCTTGACTGAGGGGGCGCGCGAATTCTTCGCGGACAAGGCGGACAAGGCGCTCGAGACCATCAAGGCGGGCCAGGCAATCGCGCGAAACCTTAAACCGTCGGATCTGCTCGGTGCCGTTCACTGGTTGGTTTCCGATTCGAGCCAGCTCGTCACCGGACAAACAATCGCAGTGGATGGCGGAACCGTCATGCATTGACTGTTGGGGGCCGATGCGGCGGCGAGACACTGCTGACCGCTCTCGACCGTTCGGCGGCTCGCGCTCTACGTTTGACTCTGCGGAAATCTCGGCACGCGCTTTTCGCGCAATGCCGCCGCGCCTTCCGGCGCTTCGCGTCCGCTGAAGCCCAGGAATTCCATGCCGAGGGAAGCATCGAAGATCGGTCCAGCTGCGCGCAGCCAATTGTTCAACGCGTACTTGGTCCAGGCGATTGCGTTGGGTGCGCCCTCAGCCAGGCGCACGGCAATCTCCATTGCCCGGTCCTGCAGCTCATCGTCGGGCACCGCGAGAGACACGAGGCCGATACGCTCGGCTTGCGCACCGGTGAGCGTCTCGCACAACAGCAGATGATACTTGGCCTTGGCCATGCCGCACAGGAGCGGCCAGATGATTGCTGCATGATCGCCGGCGGCGACGCCGAGCTTGGCATGGCCATCGATGAGACGCGCCGATGCGCCGGCAATCGAAATGTCGGCGAGCACAGCCAATGCTAGCCCTGCACCCACCGCCACGCCGTTGATCGCTGAGACGACCGGCTTGTTGCAGTTGACCAGGTTGTAGACCATGTCGCGTGCCTCCTTCCAGACGCGGATGCGGGTGTCGAAATCCGCAATCATGTCGTCTAGCAAATCGAGATCGCCGCCGGCCGAAAACGCTTTGCCGGCGCCGGTCAGCACAACCGCATTCACGTTCGGATCGGCATCGATGGCGCGCCAAATTTCAGTCAGCTCGCGGTGCATCTCGCCGTCGACGGCATTGAGCTTATCCGGCCTGTTCATGATCACGCGGAGCACCCGTGCGTGTGGACGATCGATTTGGAGGCGCGAAAAGCGTGCGTAATTTTCGTCCATCGGTTCCTCCCGATCATTGCCCAGTTGGCGCCCAGATCCGGCCCGCGAGATTGCTGCGGAGCGCTTGCTGCTCGAGGGCGGGCGCCGCCTTTACCGCACGCCATCTTGACGGGGTTTTCTCGATCTCCTCAACGCCGTTTGTTCCGGGATGCTCCGCTCCCGTCATCACCGGCGTCCCGCCTCGATTGACTGACTTCGGCCGAAACCGGTACTCTCGGTTGCCGTCGGCGCGCACCAACGGGCACGGGTCATGTCCTTCATTTTACGCATGAATTTCTGGAAAGCGGCGGCGCTCTGCATGGCCGTATCAGCGGCTATTTCTTTCGCCGACGCGCGCGAGTTTCGCGTTGCCGACACCCAATCAGAAGATTATCCCACCGTTCAAGCGCTCATGTTCATGGCACGACTCGTCGAGGAGGGCACTGGCGGCCGCCACCGCATTCGCGTGTTCCATTCGCGCCAACTCGGCGAAGAGAAAGAGACGATCGAACAGACGCGGGTTGGCGCCATCGATCTCAATCGCACCAATGTCGCACCGATCGGGTCCTTGATTCCGGCTGCGAACGTACTCGCGCTGCCGTTTCTGTTCCGCTCGTTCGAGCATCTTCACAAGGTGCTCGATCAATCGATCGGGGACGAGATCCTGGCCGGCTCGCAGCGCCACGGTTTTGTCGGCTTGACTTTCTACGATTCAGGATCGCGGTCGATCTACAACAGCGTGCGGCCGATCCGCACGCTCGCCGACATGAAGGGGTTGCGAATTCGGGTACAGCAATCCGAGCTTATGGTCGCGATGATCAAGGCGCTCGGCGCGCAACCGATCGAGCTGCCTTACGGGCAGGTATCGACCGGGCTCTCCACCAGATTGATCGACGGCGCCGAAAACAACTGGCCCTCCTATGTCACGACCAACCACTATAAGCTCGCCCCCTACTATACCCTGACGCAGCATACGATGGGACCCGAGCTGCTTGTTATGTCGCCGCGCGCGTGGGAAAGCCTGTCGGTGGAAGACCGGGCCATCTTTCGGGATGCGGCGCGCAAGTCCAGCACATACATGCGCGGGCTGTGGACCGGGTTGGAGGAGCGATCGCGCGAGCAGGCGCGGGCAGCAGGAAACACGATCATCACCGATTTCGACCGCACGCCGTTCGAGCAGGCAATGAACACGATCTATGCGGAGACGGTCACCGATCCGGACTTGCGCCAATTGATCGAGCGCATTCGTAACGTTCAATGACCGTCGACTTGGTTGCGCTCAAGGAGCAAGACTCCGCGGCACGACATGCGCGGGCGCGGCGAAGTCTTGACCAGGAGACGCAGAGCGTCGTGCGGGTGCTGCCGATCAGGTGGCGCCTGTTGTTGATCGCCGCGCTCAACGTCGTGGTTGCCTCGATTCTGGCATTGCTTATCTGGAACGGCGCCAACGTTCTCAGCCGCGCCTGGGATGACGTGCGCACGGTGCGCGAATCCGACAAACTTCTGGTATTGCTGGAAAGTGAAGCGAGCCGCCTACAAAACCTCATCCATCGTTACATCAACCAGCCGAGCCAAGAAGTCCTGACGGAGATTCTCGGACTGCACGGCGAAGTTCTAAGCACGCTGCGAAACCGCGGCGCGGTAGATCCGGTTCTATCGGGATCTACCGATGAGCTGCGCGCCGTGACCGAGCGCTTTCTTCAGGGCTTTGGTGAGGTCCGCGCGCTCCAGACGACAATCGCGCACACCTACGAGAACGACGTACTCAAGCCGGCGCGGGAAATGGCAGGCCTTTACGCGATCATCGAGGGAGCGATCGGCGCGCGTGATGCCTTGCTGCTGCCCGCGTTGGGAAAATCGCGCGAGGCGTTCACCGCGAGCCTCGTCGCGGCCAATGCGTTTTACCTGTCGCTGGCATCGGACGCCGCCGACGAGGCGCGCAAAAACATCACCACCGTCGAGCAGACGATTCCGGTGATGATCGACCTCGCGGAAAATAACCTGCAGCGCACGGCCCTGAGCGCGCTGGCCCAGCGTGCCGCCGCGTTTGGCGACGGATTGAAGACACTGGCCGAGCAATTCGCGATGAGGACCAACCTGCTGAAGACCGCGATCGACGACAATCAGGCTGCCATGATCTCGGTAATCAACAAGCTCTCCGGGCAGATGACCCTGCGCGAGCTGCAGGCGCAGGGAAGCTTCGATCACACTCTGGCCAATATCTACCAGAACGTGGCGCTGGTGGCGGTCATCTTTCTGACGCTGATCGTCGTTATTGGGGCTCTGATCGCCCGCAGCATCATATTACCGCTGAAGGAAATCATGGCCGCCATGCACGCCGTGGTATCGGAGAGATACGACCAGGTCATTCAAGGAACGCAGGCCCGCGACGAAATCGGCGAGATGGCGCGCGCGGTGGCGGTCTTTCGCGAAAACGCCATTGCCAAGCGCAAAGCCGAGAACGAGCTGCGCGCCTCGAAGGATCGCGCCGAGAAGGCGCTCGAGGACCTGCGTGAGGCGCAGCAAAATCTAATTGCCGCGGAAAAGCTTGCGGCGCTCGGTGGCCTCGTGGCGGGCGTGGCGCATGAGGTGAATAATCCGATCGGCATCAGCCTCACCGTGGCCTCAAGCTTCGCGCGCAGGTGCGATGAGTTCGCGAAGGAAGTCGACTCAGGCCCGCTGCGGCGCTCGCGGCTCGACGAATTCCTCGAGGGCGGGCGGGATGCCGCCACTCAACTCGTCGCCAACCTGCATCGCGCAGGCGAACTTGTGCAATCGTTCAAGCAAGTCGCAGTTGACCGCAGCCACGCGGACCGACGGCCGTTCGATCTGCGCGAATCGACCGACCAAATCGTTGCTAGCTTGCGTCCCCTGCTGAAGAAATCACAGATCACGCTGACCGTCGATGTGCCGCCCGGCATCAGCATGGATAGCTATCCGGGGTCCTATGGACAGGTACTGACGAATCTGTTCCTCAACAGCGTCATTCATGCCTTTCCCGACGGGCGCGCCGGGACCGTCATCGTCGAGGCGCGGCAAGTGCGCGACGACGTGGATATCTTCGTGTCCGACGACGGAATCGGCATGACTGAGGAGATCCAGCGTCGCGCGTTCGACCCCTTCTTCACCACGCGCCGTAGCGAGGGCGGTACCGGGCTTGGGCTTCACATCATCTTCAATCTGGTGACCCAGCAGCTCGGCGGCCGACTGGCTTTCGAATCGCGACTGGGTTGGGGCACGCGGTTTCGCATCACACTGCCCCGCGTCGCGCCCGGCGAATCGCAGCCGGCGCAGGCCGCACAATGACGGACGAAGCGGATGGCTGAGGATGACATCGTCCAACTGATTGAGGATCCGGGCCACAAGCCCGCCGAGCAAGGTCCGCGTTGGAAAGTCGCGGTCATCGACGATGAGCCGGCCGTGCACGACGGCACGCGTTTCGCGCTCAGCGATTACCGTCTCAACGGACAAGGTCTTGAAATCCTCTCGGCCTATTCGGCGGCCGAGGGTCGCGAGTTGATGCGCCGCCATCCCGACGTCGCCGTGGTCCTGCTCGATGTCATCATGGACACCGATACCGCCGGACTCGGCCTGGTGGAATTCATTCGGAAAGACCTCAAGAACGAGACCGTGCGTATCATCCTTCGCACCGGTCAACCCGGTCAGGCGCCGGAACGGCGCGTCATCGTCGATTACGACATCAACGACTACAAGGCTAAAACCGAGCTGACGGCCGACAAGCTGTTCACGTCTTTGACTGCGGCGCTGCGCAGCTACCAGCAGCTCCAGCGCATGGTGGAAACCCGCCGGGGGCTCGAAATCATCATCGAGGCGGCATCGACGTTGTTCGACTTCAAATCGATGCAGCGGCTCGCCGAAGGCGTTCTCACGCAGATTGGATCGTTGCTGAACGTGGAATGCGCCGGAATCCTGGTCTTGCGTGAGGCCCAAAACGCCCGCGAGACATTTTCGGTGCTCGCGGGGTCGGGTTGCTACAGCCGTTTCATTGGCAGCGATGTCTCGCAAATCCTCGATCACGACCTGCGACGGCTCGTCGCGGAAGCGTTCGCCCGCCGCCATCACGAGTTCTCGCCCCATCGATCGGTCCTCTACATCGGGACCATGAGCGGCCGCGAAGTCGTGGTCGTACTGGAGGCACCGCGTCAACTCTCCGGTACCGATCGCACGCTGGTGGAGATCTTCTGTAGTCGACTATCCATCGCCTTCGACAACGTCATCCTGTATGAGCAATTGCAACGGGCGAACACGCGGCTCGAGGAGCGCGTTGCCGCGCGCACGCAAGAGCTGACGAACGCCAATCGCCGGCTTACCGCCCAGTGGGCGCGGCTGCGACAGGCGAATGCATTCAAGAGCGAAATTCTCAGCACCGTCGCGCACGATTTGAAAAACCCGCTCGGCGTGATCCTTGGCCGGACTGAAATATTGAAAGAGATGATCGCCGGAGCCGGCGCCCTCGACGACAACGTGAAAGTGCAGATCGCCTATATCCGCGACGCGGCCAACCGGCTCACCGGGATGGTCGACGATCTGGTTGCTGACGCGATGGCCGACGCCCTTGACATCAGCATCCGGCGCGAGCCAGTCGACATTTCCATCCTGGTGCAGGAAGTGGCTGAGGCGAACCGGCCCCTCGCCGCGCGCAAGGAACAGACCATCACGGTCGCCGCGCCTCCCAATCATGCTGCCATGTGCGATGCCGACCGCATTCGGGAGGCGATCGACAATCTCGTAAGCAACGCCGTCAAATACAGTCCGATCGGCGGAGCCATCAAGCTGTTGGTTGGGCAGGAGAACGGCGGTATATTGGTTCGGGTTAGCGATCAGGGGGCAGGCCTTTCGCCGGAGGACATTTCCCGACTGTTCGGCCGTTTCCAACGGCTTTCCGCGAAGCCTACTGCGGGCGAAACGTCCACCGGCCTCGGCCTATCGATCGTTAAGCGTATCGTCGATCTGCATGGTGGGCGGATCGCAGTTGACAGCGCCGGTCCGGGAAAGGGCGCGACGTTCAAAATGATATTGCCCGTGACATGACTCAAGCGCAGCACATCATCGTCGTCGACGACGAAGAGCCGGCGCGCGAGATGGTCGCCGACTATCTGCGCATGCACGGCTTCAGCGTCAGCTTGTGCGACGGCGGCGCCAGTCTGCGCAAAACCATCGCGCAGCAGATGCCGGATCTCATCGTGCTCGATCTCAACATGCCGGAAGAGGACGGCCTTTCGATCATCCGCGATCTCAAGCGGCGCACCAGCGTCCCGATCATCATGCTCACGGCAACCGCGAGTGCGATCGACCGCGTGGTCGGCCTCGAACTCGGCGCCGACGACTACGTCGCCAAGCCCTGCGAACTGCGCGAACTCTTGGCCCGCATCCGCTCGGTACTGCGCCGGAGCGGCGCGGCTCAACCAGAAGCTCGGCCCACGGCCGGTGCACCGGGCACGCCAGCGAGCCCGCGGGTGCGGTTTGGAACGAAATGGCTCGACCACGACGCCCGGGCGCTACGCGATGACGAGGGCAACGAGCATCCGCTCACGGCGTCGGAATACGGCCTGTTGAAGGTCTTCGCCGCCAATCCCAAGCGGGTGCTCTCGCGCGATCGCCTGCTGGAATTGGCCAATGCCCGTGACGCGGAGGCCTTCGACCGGGCCATCGACCTGCGAATCATGCGCATCCGCCGGAAAATCGAGCCCGACCCCGCCCGGCCTTCCGTCATCCGCACGGTGCGCGGTGGCGGGTACCTGTTCTCCCCGACCGGCGAGGCATCTCCACTGGACTGAGGCAAAATTGCCGCACCGGATGAAACAATTCCCGGTACGGCATTACCTTTGTTTCGTCGTTAACCCGGCGACGAAACAATTCGTCCCCGCGACGAAACCATTTTTCACCCCTGACGTAACATCGGAGCAACAGCCCTCTGCTAGTGAGATTGGTTAAGGGCAGACTAACAGGGGATCGTTATGCAAAATCAGTATGTGCTGCGCGACATTGCGTCGCCGCACTTGGGGGCTCCTGCGCAAGGAACGTCGGACGAGGCTCTTATCCGCCTCATCGCCGACGGCGATAAGCGCGCCATGCAAGTGCTCTACGCCCGGCATAGTGTTCGGGTGTACCGGTTCATTCTCCGCCTGACGGGAAACCAGTCGCTGGCCGAGGATCTCGTGAGCGAGGTCTTCCTCGACGTCTGGCGGCAGGCCGAGGCCTTCGAATCCAAATCCCAAGTCTCGACCTGGCTGCTCGCAATCGCCCGCTACAAGGCGCTCTCGGCGCTGCGGCGCCGGACAGACGAGCACTTGGACGACCAAATGGCCGCGAGGATCGAGGATACCGCCGACGATCCGGAGACCGTCGTCCACAAGAAAGATCGCAGCACGATCGTGCAGAAATGCCTGCGCCAGCTTTCGCCCGCCCATCGCGAAGTCATCGACCTCGTGTACTACCACGAGAAATCGATTGACGAAGTCGCGCAGATCGTCGGTGTGCCGGCAGCGACCGTGAAGACCCGCATGTTCTATGCCCGGAGCAAAATGGCCGACCTCCTCAAACAGTCGGGAGTGAACGCGCTCTGATCGCGGCGTCCGGGTCCCCTCGGACGATCGCTCTCACGCTCAATGTCCATGATCGGCTCGGCGGGCTGGCGCTGCAAACTGCCAGCCCGTTTTAATTTGCCGGCCGCATGCCCGCGAGCCTGGCGCTCAGAACCGCCGCCAAATCAATATCCGGAACAGACCGACGGCGATGATGATCGCCAGGAGCAGGCCTGCCAGCGGAAGCAGGACGACTAATGCCCCCACCAACAACAGGAAAAAAAGCGCCGCCAGCACCGCAATCATCACCCCCATAAGGGCAAAGCCGACGGGGCTGATCCTTGCCACATAGATGCGCTGCGCGCCATCGAATGACGCCCCTCGCGAGCGCATGTCGCCCGGCGGAATAACTTCCGGCTCGCCGGGTTTATCCGATACGGATCGTCGTCGGTCCATCTGCGCCTCGTTTCACCGCCCTCATTCATGTGCAATGTAGGACTGGCAGGTGGCCGCCACAACGGGAGCTTTGCACTGCGTCGGCCGACCTGGCGCGGCGAGCTTCAGCAACAGACGTAGGCAAGGCGGCGCGGCAGGGCTATGCTGCGTTACGCCCGCAGGTGCTTTCAATCCTTTGATTCATTGTCCTACGCCGCCGTAAAGCAAGAACGAGAGGGTCGCGAGGCATTCGCAAGAGGACGCTCATGGCACAGCTCAATATCAATGGCAGCATTCGTGACGTGGAGGTGGAACCAGATACGCCGCTCTTGTGGGTGATCCGCGAGCAGGTCGGCCTCACCGGAACGAAATATGGCTGTGGCATCGCTCAATGCGGCGCCTGCTCCGTGCACATCAATGATGAGGTGCAGCGCTCCTGCTCCATTCGCGTCGGAGACGTGAAAGCGAGCGACCGGATCGTCACCATCGAGGGCCTCTCGGCCACGAGGTCGCATCCAGTGCAGAAGGCTTGGGCAGCGATTGACGTGCCCCAGTGCGGCTATTGCCAGTCGGGACAGATCGTGGCTGCCGCGGCATTGCTCAAGCGGACTCCGAAGCCGACGGACAAAGACATCGACGAAGCCATGACCAACATCTGTCGATGTGGAACCTATCAGCGCATCCGAGCTGCCGTGCACATGGCGGCGAACGATACGTCCAGAACCTAAGGAGGCCTGTCGTGAGAAAGACGATCCGCGGCACAGCCGTAAAACTTTCACGCCGTACGTTCATTGTCGGCTCCTCCGCCACCGGCGGGCTCGCGCTCGGATTCAGGTTGCCCTCCGGTTTCGATTCCGCCCTCGCCCAGGGCGCCAATGACGGCGCCGAGGTCAATGCCTGGGTCTTCGTCAAGCCCGACGACACGTGCGTGATCCGTGTCGCGCGGTCAGAGATGGGACAGGGGACGATCACGGGTCTCGTCCAGCTCGTCGCCGAAGAGCTCGAGTGCGATTGGAAGAAAGTCAAGGCGGAACAGGTCACGCCGGGGCAAAACTTGGCTCGCAAGCGGGTCTGGGGCGAGATGTCGACCGGCGGCAGCCGCGGTATCCGCACCTCCCAGGATTATGTCCGCCGCGGCGGCGCCGCTGCGCGCATGATGCTGCTGCACGCGGCGGCCAAGGAGTGGAAGGTCCCCGTTAGCGAACTCACGGTCGCCGACGGCGTCATCACGCACGCCGCGTCCGCTCGCTCGCTGAGCTATGGCAAGGTCGCGTCGGCCGCAGCCAAGCTCGAGGCGCCGGACCCCAAAACGATCAAGCTCAAAGACCCGAGAGACTGGAAGATCGCCGGCAAACCGATGAAGCGGATCGATACCGCCGACAAGCTCGACGGCAGCAAGATTTTCGGCACCGACGTCAAGCTGCCGGGCATGCTGTGCGCCGCGATCAAGGATTGTCCGGTGTTCGGCGGGAAGGTTGCGAGCTACGACGAAACAAAGATTGCGGGCCGGCCCGGCGTGCGGAAAGTCGTGAAGGTGAAGGACACCGCGGTGGCGGTCGTGGCCGATACATGGTGGCGGGCAAAAACGGCGCTCGAGGCGCTGCCGATTGTTTGGGACGAGGGTCCCAACGTATCCGTATCGAGCGCGACCATCGCCGAGCAGCTCAAGGAGGGACTGACCGCGACCGTCACCAATGGCGACCGCCGGAACGGCGACGCGCTCAAAGCGATCGGGAGCGCAGCCAAAAAGGTCGAGGCGGTCTACAGCACGCCCTTCCTCGCCCACGCGACGATGGAGCCGATGAATGCCACGGCCCGCATCTCCCCGGAGAAAGCCGAGGTGTGGGTGCCGACCCAGAATGCGGAAGGGTCGCTCGCCGCCCTCTCGGAGGCCTCCGGGGTGACCCTCGCCAAATGCGACGTCTATAGGACCGACCTTGGCGGCGGCTTTGGCCGACGCGGCGCCGTGCAGGATTATGTCCGCCAGGCGGCGGTGATCGCTAAGGAGTTTCCGGGAGTGCCGATCAAGCTGATCTGGAGCCGCGAGGAGGACCAGGCGCACGACTTCTTCCGGCCGATCTCGCAGTGCCGGCTCGCCGCCGGCCTCGATGCGGACGGCAACCTGATCGGGCTGCACGTGCGCGTGTGCGGCCAATCGATTAACGCCACCTTGAATCCGGCCGGCATCATCAACGGCAAGGACAGGCGCCAATTGCAAGGGCTATGGGAAGAACCCGACGATGCGCAGCTCGGCTACAGCGTGCCGAACCTGCTGATCGAATATGTCATGCGCAACACCCATGTGCCGGTCGGGCCTTGGCGCGGCGTCAACACCAACCAGAACGCTGTGTACGTGGAATGCTTCATGGACGAGGTGGCGCGGGCGGCGGGCAAGGATCCGCTCGAGTTCCGCCGCTCGCTCATGGGTCAACATCCCAAGCATCTCGCCGTGCTCAACGCCGCGGCAGAGAAGGGCGACTGGGGCAAGCCGCTGCCTCCCGGCGTCCATCGCGGCATCGCGCAGTTCATGGGTTACGCCAGCTACTCGGCCGCGGTCGCCGAGGTCTCGGTCAGCGACCGCGGCCAACTCAAGGTCCACCGCATAGTGCTGGCGCTCGATTGCGGCCATGCCGTCAATCCGGACCAGATCGCCGCGCAAGTCGAGGGCTCCGTGGCCTATGGACTCACCGCCACGCTTTACGGCGAGTGCAGGGTCAGGGAAGGGCGGATGGTGGATTTGAACTTCGACAGCTACCCGATCATGCGCCTTGCCGAAATGCCCAAGGTGGAAACGGTCATCGTGCCGAGCCACGATTTCTGGGGCGGCGTCGGCGAGCCGACGATCAGCGTGGTGGCGCCCGCGGTGCTCAACGCCATCCACGCCGCGACCGGCAAGCCGGTGCGCCAGCTGCCGCTGAAGAACGTCAAGCTGGTTTAGGCTCGACCTCTTACCAGCAAGCATAACCCCCGACCTCAGCGGGGGTTATTTTTCGCGATCCAAATGAATAGGAAAGGGGCGCACCGAACGTGTCCGCCACCGCGGTCGGTTCTCGATCCCTCACTATAATCGGACTATTCCGTTCCAATCAGCCCAGCATCGTCGCGAATGAGCCATGACCCGTCCTGACCGTTTTCTGCTCGCCGGCGTGATGGGCGACCCGGTGATGCATTCGCGCTCGCCGAAGCTGCACAATTATTGGCTCGCCAAGTACGGCCTTTCCGGCGTCTACGTGCCGCTGGCCATTACCGCCGGACAGCTGCGCGCGGCACTGCGGGCGCTCCCGGCGCTCGGCTTTTCCGGCTGCAATCTGACCATCCCGCATAAGGAGGCTGCGCTCGAGATCGTCGATCAAATCGATCCGCTCGCGCGCCGCATCGGCGCGGTGAACTGCGTGGTGGTTGCGGCGGATGGGTCGCTCGAAGGACAGAACCACGATGCTTTCGGCTACATCGAAAGTGTGCGCGAGGCGCAGCCCAGCTGGCGCGCGGATCGAGGCCCCATCATCGTGATTGGCGCGGGCGGCGGTGCCCGGGCGGTGCTCGTCAGCTTGATCGATGCAGGCGCCAGCGAAATCCGCCTAGTCAATCGCACATTGGCACGAGCCAAGTCGCTGGCGAGGGAATTGGGCGGCTCGATCATGGCACTGAACTGGCAGGAACGTGAGGTCGCCCTCGAAGACGCAGCGATGTTGATCAATGCCACTAGCCAGGGCATGGTCGGTGAACCGCCCTTGGATCTTGCCCTCGATTCTCTACCTGTGAGCGCGCTCGTATCCGACATCATCTATATTCCGCGCGAGACGGCGCTGCTCGCCGCCGCACGCAAGCGCGGCAATCAGACGGTGAACGGGCTGGGCATGCTGCTGCACCAGGCGCGGCCGGCGTTCCACGCCTGGTTCGGCATCATGCCGGAGGTGACGGCGGAATTGCGCGCGATGATCGAGGCGACCGCGTGAGTACCTCTCCCGGTGAAGCTCAACTGGAAGGACACGACACGAATCAGCATTTCGCTGGCGAGGGAAATGCATGAATCGACGTGTGGTGCTGGGCGGCGGCTTGACCCTGCTGGCGACCGCGATGCTGGCGCCGCGCGGCTTTGCCTATCCCGATCGTGTCATAAAGCTCGTCATTCCGTTCTCCCCAGGCGGGGCAACCGACGTGGTCGGCCGGCTGTGGGCAGAGAAGATGAAACCCGTGCTCGGCACCGTGGTGACCGAGAACCGTGGTGGCGGCGGCGGAGTGACCGGCGCGGCCGAGGTGGCGCGCGCGCAACCGGACGGTCACACCTTCCTGTTCGGCAACACCAGCACGCAGGTGCTCATCCCCGCGATCATGCCCAATCCACCCTACGACCCGCTCAAGGATTTTGCCGGCATCTACACTCTCTGCAACACACCCACTTCAATCGTGGTTCACACGTCGGTGCCCGCGCGCGACCTCGCTGACCTCATCGCCTATGCCAAGGCCAACCCGGGTAAACTCTCCTACGGCTCCGCCGGCGCCGGCACGCTCACCAATCTGGCAGGCGAATTGTTCAAGCAGCTGATCGGTGCGCCCGATATCGTGCATATTCCGTACAAGGGCGCGGCGCCCGGCATCGCCGACCTCGCCAGCGGCCATATTCCCATGATGACGCCGAACGTGGGCGGGCCGCTTATCGAATTCCATCGCGCGGGGAAGGTGCGCATCCTTGCGGTCAACGCGCCGGCGCGCATCAAGGCGGCGCCCGATATTCCAACCGCGATCGAGGCGGGATTGCCGGGTATGGTCGCCGGCAATCTCAATGGGCTGTTTGCTCCCGCCGGGGTCGCCAAGCCGATCATCGAACGGATCGCCGAGGCGACGCGCAACGTGATGGCGGACGCGGACGTTCAGCGCATCTTGATCGCCTCTGGCTTCGAGCCGATCCTCGACTCCGGCCCCCAAGCGACACACCAATTCATCGGCGAGGAGCTAGCGCGGTGGATGCCCATCATGAAGGCAACCGGTTTCAAGATGGAGTGACACTTCGACTCGCCGTCGTCATGGCCAGCCCATGGCCACAAGACAGACGAACAACTAGGTGGCCGATGGCTCGCGTACCGCTGATCCAAGAGCAAGACGATCCCGAACTCGCCGACATGATCGAAAGATTCCGCGCCGGGCGACGCGGCAAGCTGATCAACATCTATCGCATGCTGCTCAACGCGCCGCCGCTCGCCGAGAGCTGGTTCAATCACTCCAACACGGTGCGATGGAAGACCACGCTTCCCGGCCGGTTGCGCGAGATCGTGATCATCCGCATGGGCCACGTCACCAAGTCGCAATATGTGCTGCGCCAGCACGTGCCCTCCTTGGCGGTCGCCGATGGGCTTTCGCTCGCGGAGTGTGATGAGCTTGCGGACTGGCGCGCCTCAAAATTCTTCAGCGCGAGCGAGCGCGCCGCTCTCGCCTATGCCGATATTATGACCCGCGAGATCGTGGTGCCGGACCCCGTCTTCGCCGAAGTCGATCGCCATTTCAACGCCAGACAGATCGTGGAATTGACCGTGCTCGTTGGCACCTACAACATGAACGCACGCGTGTTACAGGCGCTTCAACTCGATCTCGAGACGCCGTGAGCAAGGCTTTTCGCTTCTATGAGCACGGCGGCCCCGAGGTGCCGCGCTTCGAGGACGTCGAGATCGGCGCCCCGGGGCCCCGTGAGGTGCGCATCCGCAATGTCGCGGTCGCCGTGAATTATCGTGACGTGTTGATGCGACGCGGTGTGCATGCGGTGAAATCGCTTCCCTCTGCGATCGGGCTTGAAAGCGCGGGAATCATCGACGCGATCGGGCCCGATGTGAACGGCTTAGTGGTCGGCGAGCGCGTCGCCTATGCCGGCATGCCGGAGGGCTCTTACGCCGAACTCCGCATCGTCCCGGCGAGGCGCGTCATCGCGTTACCCGCAGGCATTGATGAACGCACCGCCGCCTCGATGATGATCCGCGGTATGACCGCGCGCTGCCTGCTGCACGACACGTACAAGGTGCAGCGCGGCGATACGATCCTGATCCACGCCGCCGCCGGCGGGGTCGGCCTCATCATATGCCAATGGGCGAAGCACCTCGGCGCGATGGTGATCGGCACGGTAAGCAGCGACGAGAAAGCTGAGGTCGCCCGCGCGCACGGTTGCGATCATCCTATCGTCTATACGCGCGAGGATTTTGCCGATCGCGTGCGCGAGATCACCGGCGGCGAAGGCGTTCCCGTGGTGTACGATTCGGTCGGGAAGGCGACGTTCGAGGGGTCACTGCGATGCCTGCGCCGCCGCGGGCTAATGGCTTCATTCGGCGAGGCGTCCGGCGGTCCCGATCCCATGCCACCGCGCCGCCTCGGCGCGCTCGGCTCGATCTATCTCACCCATCCGAGCGTCTCGAACTACACCGCCACCCGCGCCGAGCTCTTGTCCGCGGCGCACGACCTGTTCGCCATGGTCGCGAGCGGCAAAATCAAGATCGAGATCAGCAGGACCTACCCCTTGCAAGAGGCGCCGCGCGCCCATGCCGATATCGAATCGCGTAAGACCACCGGATCGATCGTGATGTTGGTGTGACCGTGATGTCGCTGCGAGCCTGGCGCAGCCTCTCGAACGAGGCCGCCGGCCGTCGGCAATCAATGTCCCGTGGCGAGCGCCGCCAATTTTGTCGGTTCGTGCGGAAGCTCGTTGCCGCGCCAGACCACATGCATGTCCGGCCGCAACAGCAGCAGATCATATCCGTAGACGTCGCGCGGCCGTTCATCGGCAATGTCGAGGACCTGCAGGGGCGCGCCGATGGTGGCAAACCCCTCCCGCAAGGCGGTCGTGTCAGCCTTCGTCCTGCCGAGGCGCAACAGCGTGTAGCCGTGGCCGTAGCCGATGCGATCCTGCATCGCGCTGCCGTCGTCGAGCCATACATGCGGCAGTCGCGCGCCCGGCCAGGTGGTCGGAACGTATCTCATGAATTCGTGCCCGGGGCCCTCGCCCGGCTCCGCGGCGATCAGCGGCGAGCCGACATAGCGATAGCCGAGCTCGGCGCCGATCATTTCGGTCGCCTTGTGCTGCTCGACATCGGCGACGCGCGCCAGCTCTTCGCGCAGCGCCGCGCCGGCGGGCGTTCGCTCGCGGAACTCCGGCCGATAGAGTGAGCGCCACCGACGCCGTCCCTGCGTCGCAAAGCCGGATGCCGTGACGTTGCGCTCGCCGACTTGGCGGCGCTCGACCTCGTAGGAGTCGAGCAGATTGGGGCCGGCCCATCCGGCAAACGTCGCCGCGAGCTTCCATGAGAGGTCGATCGCGTCGCCCACGCCGGTGTTCATGCCAAGCCCGCCGGTCGGAATGACGAGATGAACGGCGTCGCCGGCCAGAAAGACGCGCCCCTCGCCGTAACGGTCCGCCAGCAGCAGATTCATCTTCCACTGGCCGACATAAAGCATGTCGTATTTGACCGGCATGGCGACGACCCGTTCGAACATACGGGCCATTTCCGCGTCCGTCTCCACGACCGAATGCAGCGTGAAATGCCGGGTCGAATCCTGGACGATCAGGAAACTCCCCTCGGGGTCGACAACGTGATAGTGCCGGCCCTTGCCGATTGGGATGCGCTCGTAGAGGTCCTCGCAATAATAGAGCGCCTGCCGCAGCTGCTGGATATTAGCCTCGCCGCTGAGCTTTATGCCGAGTTGCCGGCGCACCAAGCTGCCGCCGCCGTCGCAACCGACCATATAGGCGGCACGCAACGCGCTCGAGGAGCCGTCGCTGCACTTGACCCGGGCCGTCACGCAATTCTCGTCCTGCTCGAAGGAGACGAGCTCGCAACCATAACGCAAGGTGACGCTCGGCAACGTCTCCGCGATCCGTTTCAGCAGCGGCTCGAGCGTGTATTGCGAAATGAGCTGGTAGGGCTCGAGCGGCAGACCGCCGTCCTGCGATTTTGCGATCTGCGCCTTGGCCTCGGCTACCGATGGATGCGCATGATGCACGAGCGGCGGTTCGATGAGCGACAGCACGACGAAGATGTCCATGGGACAATGCGCGGGAAGACCGGCGGCGCGAACCTCCTCGACAATACCCATGCGCCGGTAGATCTCCATGGTCCGGGCGTTGCAGCGCTCCATCTTCGGGAGGAACTGCGGCGCATCCTTCTGCTCGACGACGATCGCGCGCACACCGCGGAGTCCGAGGTCGATGGCAAGGGTCAATCCGGTCGGACCCGCCCCGACGATGAGAACCTGGGCATCCATGCCGATAGTGGTACTCTGGGACATACTCTGACTGCGTCACAGCGGCGCGTTCTGCCGGTTCAGTTTCCAACGAAGCGCTTTCGTAAATAGATCGACCGCCGCGTCAAGCCCGGCAATGACGATCGCATTTACTCTGCAGCCGGCTCGAACTCGGCGAGTTCGGTTCCCTCCTGCACGAAGTCGCCGACCGCACATTTGAGCGCCTTCACGCGGCCTTCGGCGGGCGCGCGCAGGGTGTGCTCCATCTTCATTGCCTCGAGCACGATCACTGGCGCCCCGCGCGCCAACCCGACACCTGGTTCGGCGAGAATGCGCGTCACGGTGCCCGGCATCGGCGCAACGATGCGGCCCGCCGCGGCAGCTTCAGACATGTTGGCCACGAACGGATCGATCCAGTGAAGCTTGCGCGGACCGCGCAACGTGCTCAGATCGATGTCGCGGCTGGACCACACCACCGACACCCGCTCGAGCGCATCCCCCAGGCACATGTCGAACACGCCACCCTCGCGCGGTACAAATTGCAAACGGTCGTTCTTGCCGCCGAATTCCAGGCTCAAGCCGCCGCGGCCATACCAGAGCACCGCGTCGTACCGCTCGGCGCCGTGACCAAAGCTCAGGCGACGGCTGCGCCGGCCCGCGAGCGTCCACCCGTCAGCGCGATCCCACGGCGAGTTCTCCGATGCGACCTGTTCGCCCTGCTCGCGCAGCAACACCGCGGCGCAAGCCGCTGCAACATCGAGAACCGCGAGCGCAGGCGCGCTCCGTGTCAGCGTGGAAAGTTCCCGCTCGATGAAGCCGGTGTCGATGTCGTCGCGGATGACCTGCGGATGCGTCAGCAGCGCCTTGAGGAAAGCAAGATTCGTGGTCACGCCGCCGATCTCAAACGCGTCCAAGGCCTCGCCGATGCGACGAAGCGCCTGCGGGCGATCCGCGCCCCACGCGATCAGCTTCGCCAGCAGCGCGTCATAGTAGGGAGTGATGTCGTCGCCGGCCCGGAAACCGGCATCGATTCTGATGCCCTCGCCGACGGGCTCGCGCCACGCGCGGATGGTTCCGCTCGCCGGCAGAAATCCCTTCTCGGGATCCTCGGCATAAATGCGTGCCTCGATGGCGTGGCCGTTGGCTGCGATCTGGTCCTGCCCCAACGGCAGCTTTTCGCCCATGGCGATGCGCAACTGCCACTCGACCAGGTCGAGGCCGGTGACCATTTCGGTGACCGGATGCTCGACCTGCAGCCGCGTATTCATTTCGATGAAATAGAAACCGGATGAATCCGTGATGAACTCGACCGTACCGGCCCCAATATACCCCGCGGCCTGCGCGGCGGAGCGTGCCGCCGCCGACATCGCCGCGCGCCGTTCGGCGGTGGTGCTGATAGAGAGCGCTTCCTCCACCACCTTCTGGTGCCGACGCTGGAGCGTGCATTCGCGCTCGAACAGCGACACCATGTTGCCGTCGTTGTCGCCGAACACCTGCACTTCGATGTGCCTCGGTTTGGCAACGTATTTCTCGATCAGGATTTGGTCGTTGCCGAATGAGGACGCCGCTTCGCGCTTTGCCGCCGCGATCGCCTCCATGAGTTCGTCGGCACTCCCAACGAAGCGCATGCCTCTGCCGCCGCCGCCGGCCGACGCCTTGACCAGAAGGGGATATCCAATCCGGTCGGCGGCGCTCTGCAGCATCGCGATGCTTTGATCTTCGCCGTGATAACCGGGGACGACCGGGACGCCTGAGGATTCCATCAGCCCCTTGGCCGCCGATTTGGAGCCCATCAGGCGAATGGTCGCGGCCGAGGGACCGACGAAAACCAGGCCGGCATCGGCGCAGGCCTGCGCGAAGTCGGCATTCTCCGACAGAAAGCCATAGCCGGGATGGATCGCCTCGGCGCCGGCCGCCTGCGCCGCCTCGATGATCGCAGCAATATGGAGGTAGCTGTCCTTCGCCGGTGCTGGGCCGATCAGCACCGCCTCGTCGGCAAGTGAAACGTGCATCGCGCCACGATCGGCGTCGGAATAGATCGCTACCGTGCGCAAACCCAAGCGCTTGGCCGTGCGGATGATCCGGCACGCGATCTCGCCACGATTGGCGATCAAGACTTTGTGGAAAGGCCGGGCGAGCGACACCATCACATCCTGAAGATGCCAAACCGCGTGCGCTCGCTCGGCGGCGCGTTGAGGCCGGCGGCGAGCGCAAGGCCCAGCACGGTGCGCGTGTCGGCCGGATCGATGATGCCATCATCCCAGATGCGGGCCGTCGCGTAATAGGGATGGCCCTGCCGCTCGTACTGCTCGCGGATCGGCGCCTTGAACGCTTCGTCATCCGTCGCGCTCCAGACGCCGCCCTTCGCCTCGGTTGCCTCCTGTCGCAGCAGTCCGAGCACGCTCGCCGCCTGCTCGCCACCCATGACGGAGATGCGCGCGTTCGGCCACATCCACAAAAACCGCGGCCCGTAGGCACGCCCGCACATGCCGTAATTGCCGGCGCCATAACTGCCGCCGATGATGACCGTATATTTCGGCACGTTGGTGGTGGCGACCGCCGTCACCATCTTGGCGCCGTCCTTGGCGATGCCGCCCGCCTCGTATTTTCGCCCGACCATGAACCCGGTGATGTTCTGCAGAAACAGCAGCGGGATATTGCGCTGGCTCGCCAGCTCGATGAAATGCGTGCCCTTGAGCGCGCTCTCGCTGAACAGAATCCCGTTGTTGGCCAGGATGCCGATGGGAAAACCATGGATATGCGCGAAGCCGCAAATCAGCGTCTCGCCATAGAGCGCCTTGAATTCCTGGAACTCGGATCCATCGACGATGCGAGCGATCACCTCGCGAACGTCGTAGGGCGTGCGCGGGTCCGCCGGCACGATGCCGTAGAGGTCCTCCGCCGGGAACAACGGGTCTTGCAGCTCGCGGACCTCCAGATATGAATGCTTCACCCGGTTGAGGTCAGCGACGATGCGCCTCGCAATGCCGATGGCGTGACCGTCGTCGGTCGCATAATAGTCGGTCACGCCGGACTGGCGGCTATGCACGTCGGCGCCACCCAATTCCTCCGCGCTCACGTCCTCGCCGGTCGCTGCCTTCACCAGCGGCGGCCCGCCGAGAAAGATCGTGCCCTGATGGCGCACGATGATGCTCTGGTCGGACATGGCCGGCACGTAAGCGCCGCCGGCGGTGCAGGAGCCCATCACGATCGCGATCTGCGGGATCCCGAGCGAGGACATCTGCGCCTGATTGTAGAAGATGCGGCCGAAGTGCCGCTCATCCGGAAAGATCTCGTCCTGCAGCGGCAGGAACGCGCCGCCGGAATCGACCATATAGATGCACGGTAGGTTGTTCTCGCGCGCGATATCCTGCGCGCGCAGATGCTTCTTCACAGTCATCGGATAATAGGTGCCGCCCTTGATGGTGGCATCATTCGCAATGACGATGCATTCGCGGCCGCTGACGCGGCCCATTCCGGCGATGATGCTCGCGGAATGAACGTCGCCGCCATACATGCCGTGCGCGGCCAACGGCGAAAACTCCAGGAACGGACTTCCCGGATCGATCAGCAGACCGATGCGCTCGCGCGCAAGCAATTTTCCGCGCGCAACGTGCCTCGCGCGCGCTTCCTCGCTGCCGCCTTGCATCGCCGCCTCGAGCTTGCCGCGCAGGTCCGCGACCAGGATCTTCATCGCAGCGGCATTGCGGGTGAATTCTGCCGAGCCCGGGTCGATGCCTGATGTGAGCGAGGTCATCGCCGCACGCTCAGCGCGTCTTCTCGAACAGCTGCCGGCCGATCAGCATGCGCCGGATTTCGCTCGTGCCCGCACCGATCTCGTAGAGCTTGGCGTCGCGCAGATATCGGCCGGTCGGATAGTCGTTGATGTAGCCATTGCCGCCGAGGAGCTGAACCGCGTCGAGCGCGATCTTGGTGGCGTGCTCGGCGGCGTAGAGGATGGCACCAGCAGCATCCTCGCGTGTCGTTTCGCCACGGTCGCACGCCTTGGCCACGGCGTAGACGTAGGCCTTGCACGCGTTCATCCCGACATACATGTCGGCGATCTTGCCCTGCACCAGTTGAAACTCCCCAATCGGTTGCCCAAATTGCCGGCGCTCGTGGATGTAGGGGGTCACCACGTCCATGCATGCCTGCATGATGCCGAGCGGGCCGGCCGCCAGCACTACGCGCTCGTAATCGAGGCCGGACATCAGGATCGTGACGCCATCGCCGACGTCGCCGAGGACATTCTCCTCGGGCACTTCGCAATCCTGAAACACCAATTCGCTGGTGTCGGAGCCACGCATGCCGAGCTTGTCGAGCTTTTGGGCCGTGGAAAATCCCTTGAAGTCGTTCTCGATTAGAAAGGCGGTGATGCCGCGCGGCCCTGCCGCTGGGTCAGTTTTGGCATAGACCACAAGAACCTCGGCCTGCGGGCCGTTGGTGATCCACATCTTGGTGCCATTGAGGATGTAGCGGTCGCCGCGCTTCTCCGCGCGCGTCTTCATCGAGACGACATCGGAGCCGGCGCCCGGCTCCGACATCGCGAGCGCGCCGACATGCTCGCCGGAGATGAGCTTTTCGAGGTAGCGGCGCTTCTGCTCGTCCGTTCCGTTGCGGCGAATCTGGTTCACGCAGAGGTTCGAGTGAGCACCATAAGACAGCCCGACCGCGGCAGAGGCGCGCGAGATTTCCTCCATAGCAACGCAGTGCTCGAGATAACCGAGCCCCGCCCCGCCCCATTCCTCCTCGACCGTGATGCCGTGCACACCGAGCTTGCCCAGCTCGGGCCAGAGGTCGCGCGGGAAGATGTTGCTGCGGTCGATCTCCTCGGCGCGCGGGGAAATGCGTTCACCGGCGAAGCCGCGCACGCTCTCGCGCAACATGTCAGCGGTCTCGCCCAGACCGAAATCAAAGCCGCGAACGTCGTTCACGCGCATGGGCGCCAATCTCGCATGGAGCGGTCCGATCGAGGCCGCATCGAGGGTCGATCATTCGATTAATGCACGTCCTTGATCGTACAAGCAATATTGCGCGTGACGCCGTGTTTGCCTGCTTGACGAGCGCGCCAACGGCGCGGTCCTCCCCTTGTGCAAAGTAAGCTGCGAGACAAGAATAACGCGCCGACCACCATCACCGGCCCCGCAACCTTCATCGCGACGTAATAGCGCCGTCGCCGCTCAACCAAACCCAAGGGAACTCCATGTCGCCCAAGTCCCAGGACATCAAGCAGTTCGGCTTGTTCGGCTTTCTCGCGGAACCCGACGCGCCAACCAAGAGCGGCGTCGTGATTCTGCCGACGATCTTCGGCGTCAACGCATTCGTCCGCGGCTACGCGGAGACACTCGCCCGCGCCGGGCTCGCCGCCGCGGTGTGGGATCCGTACGAAGGCCTGCCGCTGATCACGGACTACGAGGAATCGAAGACACGCTCGCGCACGCTAAGTGACGACGGGATGCAAACCAACGTGAAAAAATGGGTCGACTACATGGAAAACGACTTGCGGCTCACCTCGATCGGCGTGCTCGGCTTCTGCCTCGGTGGCCGCTATGCGCTGATTGCCGCCGTGCAGGAGAAAAGAATGAACGCCTGCGTCGCCGCCTATCCGTCGATCGAAAACCCGCGGCTTCGCAATCAGGAGCACGACGCGGTTGCGCTCGCCGCAGATATCCGCTGCCCCGTCCAGGTCCTCCAACCCGGCCACGATCACGTCGCAACGGTGGATACCTACGCCGCGCTCAGGCAGACGCTCCACAAGCGCGCGGCGCCGACGACGTGGCAGTATTATCCGGACGCCGAGCACGGCTTCATGCATCGCAAGGAGCCGGCCGCCAATCGTGCAGCCACTGTGATCGCCTCGCCCCAAGTCGTCGCGTTTCTCACCGCCTGCCTCTCGTGAATCCTCGCTTGCACAGGACCGTCGGCTTCAAAGCACGGGATGGGTGAAAGATATGGCTAAAAAGCCGGTAGCGAAGAAGCGCAGCGCGAACGAGCGGCGGTACAGCGATATTGTCTATGAGGTCCGCGACCAGGTTGCGTGGGCGACCATCAACCGGCCGCGCGTGCTCAACGCCTTTCGCGAGCAGACGCTGGATGAGCTGATCGACGCGCTGAAATCGACCCGCGAAGACCCCTCCATCGCCTGCGCGGTCGTGACCGGCGCCGGCGACAAGGCTTTTTCCGCCGGCGGCGACTTCTATGCCATGAAGCGGCTCAATTGGATCAACGCCGCGATGTGGAACGACCGTATGCTGGGCCTCGCCAATACCATCCGCGGTTTGCCGATCCCGGTCATTGCCATGGTGAACGGCTGGTGCATGGGCGGCGGCCACGAGCTCGCCTTGTGGTGCGACCTGGTCATTGCGTCGGACAATGCCGTGCTCGGCCAAACCGGCGCGCGGGTTGGCGCCTGCCCGACCGTCGGCGCCACGCAATACCTGCCGCGCATCATCGGCGAGCGGCTGGCGCGCGAGATGATCTTCTGCGCACGCCGCTTCACCGCGCAAGAGGCGGTTGCAATCGGCCTCATCAACAAATGCGTGGCGCAGCGCGAGCTGCGAAAGGAGACGCTCGCATGGTGCGAGACCATCAAGGGCCATAGCCCGCAGACGCTGCGCATGACGAAGAGAAGCCTCAACTTCGAGTCCGATCTTCTCTATGCCTCGTGGCAGCACGGCATGGAATTGCTCGCCCACGTCTGGGGCTCGGAGGAAAGCCTCGAAGGCATGGACGCCTTCCTCGAGGGGCGCAAACCCGATTTCCAGAAATTCCGTATGCGCAGCAAACGCGAACTCGAAGATTATCTCGACGGCTGCGCCAAGGATCTGAACGCGCCGCCCTCCATGCGCAGGAAGCAATCATGAGCGAGGATGGCCCGCTCGCCGGGATCCGCGTGCTCGATCTAACGCGCATCCTGGCAGGACCGCTGTGCACCATGATGCTGGGCGACATGGGCGCCGAGGTGATCAAGGTCGAACCGCCCGATCGAGGCGACGATACCCGCGCCTGGGGTCCTCCCTTCCTCGCCGGCGAGGCCGTCTATTTTCTGGGCGTCAATCGCAACAAGCGTTCGTTGACGCTCAACATGGCCGTGCCGGTGGGACAGAAGATTCTCGCCGGGCTGATCGAAAAGGCCGATGTGCTGATCGACAATTTCAGAGTGGGCACGCTCGAGAAGTGGGGCTTCACGGAGGCATGGTTCGAGCGCCATGCGCCGCGCCTCGTGCGCTGCTCCATCACCGGCTACGGCTCGAGCGGACCCAAGGCCGCGCTTGCCGGCTATGACTTCATCCTGCAAGCGGAGTCCGGTCTCATGAGCATTTGCGGCGAGCCGGACGGCCCGCCGATGAAATACGGCGTCGCCATCGTCGACGTGTGCACTGGCATGCTCGCATCGACCTCGATTCTGGCGGCGCTCAATGCGCGCCATCGCAGCGGCAAGGGCCAGAAAGTGGAGCTCTCGCTTTACGAGACCTCGCTCGCGATGCTCGTCAATGTGGCCGCGAGCTATCTCGCGGCAGGGCGCGATGCCGGCCGGTTCGGCAATGGGCACCCGAGCATCGTGCCGTACACGGCCTATCGGGCGGCGGACGCGATGATCGCGATTGGAGTTGGCAACGAGCGCCAGTTCGCGCGCATGGCCGAAGTGCTCGGCCATCCCGAATGGGCCAAGGATGCGCGCTTTGCGAGCAACCGCGCGCGGGTCGAGCACCGGGCCGTCGTCGACGACCTGATCAACGAGGCGTTGTCGCGCGACCGCGGCGATGCCTGGCTCGCCAAGCTCAAGACGGCGGGAATTCCCTGCGGCAAGATCAATTCGGTCGCGCAAGCGTTCGACGATCCGCAGACGGCCGCGCGCGCCATGATTGAGACGATCGAGCATCCCACCGTCGGCGCCTTGAAGATGCTCGGGATTCCGTTCAAGTTTTCAGATACTGCCTGTTCCGTGCGGCGCCCGCCGCCGTCGCTCGGAGAGCACAGCGAGGAAATTCTTGCCGGCGAGCTTGGCCTTGATGACAAAGCCATTGCCGAATTACGCCGGGAGAAGGTGATCTAGGGGCAACTCATGAAGATCAAGCGCGTCGAGCCGATCGCCGTCAGCTTTCCCATGAAGAAGCCCGTCGTCATGGCGGGTGTCGAGATCGCTCGGGCGGACAACGTGCTGGTTCGCATCGAGGCGGACAACGGCGTCGTCGGTTGGGGCGAGGCCGCCTCCGCCCCGACGATGACCGGTGAGACCGTCGAGAGCATGATGGCGGCGATCGGCTATCTCGCCCCGGTGCTCGCGGGACACCCGGCCGAAGACATTGCCGGAGCGCTCGCGGCGATGGCCACGCGCATGTACGCGAACAACGGCGCGAAGGCCGCGATCGAGATCGCGCTGCACGACCTCGTCGGCCGCGCCACCGGCCGGCCGGTCTATGCGCTCCTCGGCGGCAAGCAAAGAAGCCGCATGGCCGTGCTCGGCGTCATCGGCACGGGCGAGCTCAACTCCGACCTGCGCGAAGCGGAAAATAAGAAGGCGGACGGTTACGTCGCGTTCAAGATCAAGGTGGGCATCGACGCGCCGGGCGTGGATGGCGAACGCACCCGCTGTCTCTGCCGGATACTCGGGCCGGATGGGCTGATGTCATCCGACGCCAACCAAGGCTGGAGCACGCAGCAGGCGCTCGACTACGTGCGCGCGGTCGCCGATGCCAGGCTCGACTTTTTCGAGCAGCCGGTGGCGGCGGATGATCTTGCCGGGATGGCGGCGGTCGCGGCCGCGGCGGGCAAAATCGCCATCGGCGCTGACGAGGGCATCCATTCGCTCGAGGACATCCGCCGCCATCACTCGCGCCGCGCCGCCCGCGGGGTGAGCCTCAAAGCCATCAAGCTCGGCGGAATGCGCGGCGCGGTCGAGGCCGGGCGTCTGTGCGATGAGCTTGGAATGAATGTCAATGTCTCCGCCAAGACCGGCGAATCGAGCATCGCTTGCGCCGCGGCAACCCACATCGCCGCTGCGCTGCCGCAGATTGCGTGGGGTCTCACGCTGACCAACGCGGGCCTTTCCGAGGACGTGACCGCGCAGCCGCTGCGTATCGCGCGCGGACATGTGGAGGTCTCGGATCGTCCCGGGCTCGGCATCGACGTCGACGAGGATAGCTTGCGCCGCTTTCGACGCGAGGTTCCGGTGCGGCAAGTGGCGTAGTTTATGACTGACGCCCAAGCTCAGCCGTCATTCCGGGTCCCGAGCGCAGCGAGGGAGCCCGGAATCCATGATCACCGACCGGGGTTATGGATTCCGGGCTCGCCGCTTCGCGGCGCCCCGGAATGACAGGAAAGGCCAATGAAGCAGGACAATATCGGCATTGCCGTGGTCGGCGCCGGCCGCATCGGCACGCTACGCGCGCGGCTTGCCGCCAAGCATCCTGCCGTCCGTTTTCTCGCGGTATCCGACCGCGATCCCGCGCGCGCCCGCACGCTCGCCGAGGCGGCGGGCGCCGACGTCCACAGCGGCAGCAACGAGGAGGTGATCGCCCACCCGCGCGTCACCGCGGTGATCGTCTCCACGCCGGAGCAGCAGCACACCCAGCCCGTGCTGCACGCCTTGGAGCTCGGCAAGCCGGTGCTGGTCGAAAAACCGATCGGGTTTTCGCTCACCGAGGCCGACAAAATTCTTGACACATTGCATGCGACCAAAGGCGAGCTTCGCGTCGGTTATAGCCGCCGCTACAAGGAGTGCTTCCTGCGCGCCAAGGAGCAGATGCGGCACGGCCGCCTCGGCCGAGTCGTGGGCGGCATGGCGCGCGTCTATAATTCGCGCGCGCAGGCATTCGCGATTCTCGAGCGCGACCCGCACGCGACGCCGGTGCTCGACGTGCTCACCTATTACGTCGATCTTATGTGCTGGTTTCTCGAAGGCAACCGGCCGGTCGAGGTGGTGGCGCGCGCTCAGCACGGCATCTTCAAAGAGGCCGGCTACGGCGCCGACGACGTGACCTGGGCGATCCTTACCTTCGCCGACGGCGCGGTCATCAATCTCGGGATCAGCTACGCGCTGCCGGCGCGCTATCCTACGCTTGGCCAATCCGATCGTTTGGAGCTCCTCGGCACCGAGGGGACGATGATCATCGACGACGATCATCTCGATCACCTGTTGTTCTCGCAAAAGGGCGTGCCGCACGCCTATGTGCCGGACCACAGCGTCGAGATGGCGTTTCTCGGCAGCAACACCGCAGGCGATTGGGCGGTCGGCGATTTCTGGGGACCGCTCGGCAACGAGACGCGCGCCTGGCTCGACCATCTGGCAACCGGCGCGCCGACGGTGCACACCACGCCGGAGCAGGCGCGCATCAATTTGGAAACGACGATTGCGATCGAGCGCGCGGCCGCATCCGGAAAGACGGTACGCCTGCCGCTGCAGGCGGAGGCGTAGAGGCGCGGGTCCTCCCGTTCGTCCCCGCGAAAGCGGGGACCCAGCTTTTTTGCACTGGATTCCCGCTTTCGCGGGAATGAACGGAGAAATAGCTACGCGCGGACGCGGCGCTCCACATTGGCGATGCGCTCCGGCACGCCGAACTCGCGACGGCAGACCTCGGCGAGCACGCCGACGCCCTCGCGGATCGCCTGCACGGAGGGACTGGCGAAACAAAGCCGCAGCCGGCTCTTGCCGTAGGTCTTGTTGGTCGACCAATCCGGCCCCGGATTGATGGCAACGCCGGCGGCGAGCGCGGCTTGCGCGAGTTTTGGCGTGTCGACCGCATCGGGGAGCTTGACCCATAAGAAGATGCCGCCCTTGGGCTCCTCGAACTCGGCCGCGGTGCCGAAATGCTCGGCGAGCGCCTCCATCAATGTGTCGAGCTTGGCGCGCAGGGCGCGGGTGAGTTCGGGCACGTGCTCGCTAAAGTGCCGCGTGCAATACTCGGCCAGCACCATCTGCTCGAGCGCGCCGGAGCCGGCGTCGGTCTTGAGCGGCAGCATGCGCGAGAGAATATCCCAGCGCGCGACGATGTAGCCCACGCGCAGCGCCGGCGCGATCGATTTGGAAAACGAGCCGATGTGGATGACGCCGCTCCCTTCGCTCATGGCGTAGAGCGCAGGCGGCCGGCGACCGTCCCAGATCAAATCGGCGTAGCAATCATCCTCGAAAATCGGCACGTGGTGCGCTTGCGCGAGCCGCAACAGCTCGCGCCGGCGCGCTTCGCTGAGGATGGTGCCGGTCGGATTCTGCACCGTCGGGATGGTGTAGATGTATTTAGGGCGGATGCCGCGGCGTTCGAGCTCCTCCAGCGCGGCAGCGACGGCGTCGATGCGCATGCCGTCGCCATCGAGCGGGATGCCCACTGCGTTCACGCCCAATCGCACAAGCCGCGTCAGCGAGCCCTGATAGCTCTCCTGCTCGATGAGGACGGTATCTCCTGGCGCGAGCAGCACGCCGTTGACGAGATCGAGGCCCTGCAGGGAACCCGAGGTGATGAGGATTTCGTCGGCCGTGCAGGCGATGCCGGCGCTCCGCCTGAGCTTTTCGGCCAAAAATTCCCGCAGCGGGCGGTAGCCGAGCGGCCCGCTCTCCAGGCCGTAGGTCGCAAGCGTTCCGCCTTCGCGCTTTAGGACCGCGGTGGCCGCTGCAATGAGGCCATCGACAGGGACCTGATCGCCATCGTTGTTGCCGCCGATGAAGTTGTATTTGGCACGCCCCGTCCATTTGGCCGCGGGCGGCGGCAAGCCGGGCGCGAGGAGTGGCGCAAAGTCGAACGACGCGGAAGCCATGTCTGTCCTCCCCTTCGACAAAGCCTAGCATCGGCACGGCGCCGCGTCTAAGCCGATTGGTTCGCTGGTAATGTCTGAATTAAAGTGAGCCAAGACACCTCCGTTCATTCCCGCGCAAGCGGGAATCCAGAATCAAGGACTGGGTCCCCGCTTGCGCGGGGACGAACGGGAGGAAGTCTCGCGCGGCTGACCTGATCGAGCCAAGCGCACCCAACTCATCACGGAGAGACACAACAATGGACACGCGCGACCTGCACGAAAAGGGATTGAAGCTACGCCGCGAGATATTCGGCGAGGAAGCGGTGGAGCAGCGAACCAAGGCTTTCGGCGCGTTCGGCGAGCCGCTGCAGAACATGATCAACGCCTATGCCTATGGCGACATCTGGAGCCGTCCCGCGCTGCCGCTCAAGGTGACCAACGAGGGTCACCGCATCGCGCTCGACGTGCTGCGCGCGCGCGGCGCGATATAAGACAGGGCGGTCCCGGATCAACGATGTCATCGCGCCTTCTTAAGGGCGTCTACGCCCGTCGCGGCGGCTATGGACGCGCGTCAACGCGCTTATGGCTTCGCTTGCGCGCGCGCTGCATCGCATCCGGGACACGCACTATCCTCGGACGCGCTCGTAAGTCCTATTCACTTTTCAAACAGCCCATCTCGTTCCCGCGGCGCGTTTTTTGCGCCCGGGTTTTGCTTTGTCGCTTCGCTTCACCCCGATCGAAGGGTGGCGGAGCGCCGAGAGACGTACGGGTGCTCGGACACCCGTGGGCCTGCACGTGACGCGGCAGGCCAGGCGCTTGCGAGGCGCCTTGCGTCCCATAACGCGGGACGCCCGCCTCCCGGCGCTCTCACCGTGGCGATTTTGGGCTCCGGTCCCGCGCTTCCCTCACCAGACTTGCGTCCGGATCGGTCACAGCGAGCTCCTCGCGTCCGGGTCGTAGTGCCCGGCTGGCGGGGTCCCGTGCCTCCCGGGACAGCGGTTATGAGTCGCTGCCGCAGGACGCCACGCCTTGCTCCGTCCTCAGGATCGTCTCTAGAGCACGCCCTTCGATGAGCAAGGCTGGCGAATCTATACCGCCGCTCCAAGAAGTAGTCAAGAGGAAAATGCATGTGGTATTTCATCCCAAATCGTCGTCACAGCGTAGCTGCATAAAATAGCACGGAAAAATCGTCCCGCCGGTTTCGCGTTGGCGAGTTCCTTGGACAAGCTATTGCTGCGGAATGCCGGCCGCCTCGCGCACGGCGTTCCAGCGCGCGAACTCGCGCGCCATGTGCTCGCCGAAGGCTTCCGGGGTCGAGCCGCGCACGACCACACCCGCCGTCGTGAGGCGCTTTTGCACGGCCTCCTCGGCGAGGCTTTCGTTGATCGCCTTGTTGAGCCTGGCGATGATCTCGCGCGGCATGCCGCGCGGCCCGAATACGCCGTACCACGTGGTGACGTCGTAGCCGGGAAGAACGCCCGACTCGATCGCCGCCGGCACGTCCGGCACCGCCGGAAAGCGGTCCTTGCCAGTCACCGCGAGCGCCTTGAGCTGACCCGCCTGAACCTGTCCCAGCACCGCCGAGACCGTGTCGAACAGCACGTCGACCTGCTTGCCGAGAACCGCGGAAATCGCCTCGGGCGAGGTGCGGAACGGCACGTGCAAGATGTCGATGCCGGCGGTCTGCCGAAAGAGTTCGCCGGTGAAATGCTGCGTGGCGCCGAAGCCGGGGCTGGCGAAGGAGAGCTTGCCGGGATCGGCCTTGGCGGCGGCGACCAATTGCTTGACGTCATCGGCGGGAAAATCGGGGCGCGTCACGATGATCAGGCCGGCGGTTGCGACCTGCGAGACCGGATCGAATGCGGTGAGCGTATCGTAGCGCAGCGACTTGTTCATGACCGCGGCGATGATCTGGCCCGCGGTCATGATGCCGAGCGTATAGCCGTCCTTCTCGGCGCGGGCGACGGCCTCGTTGCCCAGCGTGCCGGCGGCGCCAGGACGGTTTTCGATCACCACGGGCTGGCCGAGCTTCTCCTGCAGCGACTGCGCGACGATGCGGCCGATGATGTCGGCGCCGCCGCCGGGCCCGAACGGCACAATCACGCGCACGCTGCGCTGCGGCCAATCCTCCGCGCGCGCGGGGCGCGTGCCGGCGAGCATTGCGGCGGCCGAGACGGCAAGCAGACTGCGGCGCGTGAGCATGAGCGACGGGGCCGCACGCGCGGTGTGCTCCCCTCCCCCTTGTGGGGAGGGGTTGGGGGTAGGGGTGGTGCGATATTTCGCAGTTGGGGCCATTGTCATATCACCGCACTATGCTGCTCACGGCTACTATCGAATATCCGGCGCAGCAACGACATGACCAGAACCATTTTTGTCGCACAGCGGCCGATTCTCGTAAACGTCGGCGTCTACGCTGCCGCTTGCATGGCATCGATGTTTGGTGAGAACAGTCTCACGCTGCAATGAAGGAGCATGCGGTGAAGAAGACGTTTCTCGAGGATCTGGCGCCCGGGCAGGTATTCACCTCGGAGGCGCGCGCGGTCGTCGATGCAGGCTCGATCAAAAGATTCGCCGGCGAATTCGACCCGCAGCCGTTCCACCTCGACGAGGCGAGCGCGGGAGCGACCTTCTTCAAGAAGCTCGTCGCCAGCGGCTGGCACACGACCGCGGTGACCATGCAGCTCATCGTCAAGACGCTGCCGTTCTCACACGGCATCATCGGTACCGGCGTCGACGAATTGCGCTGGCCGCGCCCGGTCAAGCCGGGCGACACGCTGCGGCTGCATTGCGAGGTGATCGACGTGACGCCGTCCATATTGGACCCATCGCGCGGCACCGTGCGGGTGCGCATGACGACGCTCAATCAGCACGACCAGCCGGTGCAGACGATGATTGCCAACCTGTTGGCATTCCGCCGGCCGCAGCGGATGGCGTGAGACGAGGTGCGCGAAGCTTATTTTGGTCCCGGACCAGCGGTGCACCGCTCCGCGCTGCACCGCATCCGGGACACACGATTCGGGATTGTTCCGGAATATTGCCGCCGCGACGGGGTTCAACGACGCGAACCCAGCCGCAACCGGTCAGGAGAGGGAGGAGTCCATGAGCAATCCGACACGCCGACATCTACTCGCGGGAGCAGCGGCCGCTACCGCGCTGCCGGCCTTTGCCGTCCCACGAGCGCAGGCCGCAGCCCCGCTCGCCGAGAAGCAGAACCCGGGCTGGTATCGCTACAAGGTCGGCAGCTCCGAGGTCACGGTCGTGACCGACGGCTCGAGCACCAGCCCGCTGGCGGACAACTACATCG
>WNFR01000419.1_pt1 | contig 65462 bp, 58 predicted proteins | sample 5400221 | NCBI WGS metagenome assembly WNFR01 (sample SAMN13153357, study PRJNA577476) | soil metagenome | isolation source: 40 cm soil under Madrone tree | place: USA:California | collected 2016-06-14
CTCGAGGAAGTGACTCGCACCGGGCTGACGCCGTACGTGGTCGACGCGCAAGGCCGACTGGTGGCGGCCGATACCCCGGCCTTCGTCACCGGCCAGGACATGAAGAAACTGGAAATCGTGCGGAATTTCGTGGATGAGGGGAGCAAGGCGCAGCTGGCCGCCACCAAGGAATTCACGATTCAGGACGGAAGCCAGCGGATCGAAATGCTGGGCACCTACAGTCCGGTGACCGCGCTCGACTGGGCCGTCGTCGTGCAAAAGCCCCGTCTCGAGGCTTACCGCGGCGTCTACGAAATGCAACATACCGCGCGCCTGCTGGCGTTGCTGGCAGTGCTGGCGAGCATGATGGTGAGTATTTATGCCGCGCGGCGCATCACCAATCCGTTGGAAGTGTTGACCGAATCCAGCCGCGCAATCGCCCGGGGAGACTTCTCCAGGCGCGTCGAGCTGAAAAGCCGCACCGAAATTGGCGAACTGGCGGACACGTTCAACACGATGTCGGAGGAACTCCAGCATTTCGTCGAGGATCTCAAGCGGGCCGCCGAGGAAAACCTCGCGCTGTTCATGGGTTCGATCCAGATGCTGTCGGGCGCGGTCGACGAAAAGGATCCTTACACTCGCGGCCATTCGGACCGCGTCACTCGCTATTCCCTGCTGGTCGCGCGCGAACTGGGGCTGGATGACGACTTCCTCGAGATTGTGCGCATCTCCGCCCAATTGCACGACGTGGGCAAAATCGGCATTGAAGATCACATTCTCAAGAAGCCGGGAGCGTTGACGCCGGAAGAATTTGAAATCATGAAGACGCATACCACCAAGGGTGCCAACATTCTGCGCCCGGTGAAACAGCTCAAGGAGATGCTGCCCGGCATCGAGCTCCACCACGAGGCCCTCGATGGCCGGGGCTATCCGTACGGATTGAAGGATGATCAGATTCCTCTTCTGGCCCGGGTGATCGCGGTCGCGGACACCTTTGACGCCCTGACCACAAATCGTCCCTACCAGCGCGCCTATGAACCGCAAGAAGCCTTGCGCATCATTCACAATCTGGCCGGCAAGCGTCTCGATCCGAAATGCGTCGCCGCCATCACCGCAGTCTACGAGCGGGGAGAGATTCGGATTCAGCGGCTGGTAAGGTCGCAGCTTCCCGCCCTGGTTGCTCCGGCGACGGTCGCAGTGCCGGCCCCGGCTGGGATTTCAGCGGGTGCCGCCGCGGCCGCCGGCGGCGCCCCCGCCATGAGCCCAACTCCTGCTCCAGTTCCTGAAGCAACGCCTCGGTCTACCCCGGCCGACACAGTCGTCGAGACCACTCGTTCATAGGCCTGCCTGGCCCGATCGTGTCCAAATCTCCGGGGCCCCACCCAGCAGCGCCCGGTCGCCATCGCTATAATTGAAATTTACCGTCGGCAAGTCCAAGGCCCTATGATTCAGACCCTGTTTGGCAGCCTCGAAGAAGATCAGAAGAAACCCAGTTTCCTCGATCGCATGAAGGAGGCGGTCTCGCGCACGCGCGAGAACCTGGCCGAACGCATCGAGGAGGCGGTCTCGTTCAGCAAGGAAATCGACCGCAACACTCTGGATGACCTTGAGGCCACGCTCATCGGCGCCGATCTGGGGACGGCCACGACCCATGAAATCCTCGAAACTTTGCGAGAAAAAGCGGACCGCAAGCAGATCAAGGACGTCGACGAGCTCAGGCGTCTGCTCAAGGAAGAAATCTTGTCGATTCTGAGCGCCACCCATTCCCGACCGGTGCAAAAGGTTGATGGCACGCCCGAGGTCATCCTGGTCGTGGGCGTGAACGGGACCGGCAAAACCACCACCATCGGCAAGCTCTCGCAAGTGTTCCGCGCGCAGGGCAAGAACGTGTTGCTCTGCGCTGCGGACACGTTTCGGGCGGCGGCCATCGAGCAGCTGGAAATCTGGGGGCAACGCACCGGCACGGAAGTGATCAAGACCAAAGCGGGAGGCGATCCAGCCGCCGTGCTGTTCGACGCGTTGCAAGCAGCGACTGCGCGCAAGGTGGACTATGTCGTGGTCGATACCGCCGGCCGTCTCCACACCAAGAGCAACCTGATGGCGGAACTCGACAAGATGCGGCGCACGGCGCAACGGATCATCCCGGGCGCTCCGCACGAAACGTTGCTGGTCATGGATGCAACCACCGGACAGAACGGCCTGCAGCAGGCGCGGCAGTTCACGGAAGCGGCCGGGGTCACCGGGATCGTGCTGACCAAGCTCGACGGAACGGCCAAGGGCGGCGTGATCGTCGCGATCTCGCGCGAGCTGGGCGTGCCCGTCCGTTACGTTGGCGTAGGCGAAAAGGCTGGAGATCTGCTGCCGTTCGATCCCAAAGAGTTCGTCGATTCCCTGTTCGCTTGAAGCCTTTTTCGGGTCAGAGACTTTAGAGTCCTGGAGGAATACATGGCCAAGGCCTCCCGATCGCGTATTCGAAATCTTCTGGAGAGACTGCGCCGCTGGTGGCCCGAGCCTGACGTTCCGGGCGATCCGCACGCCTATCGCATGGCCCCGGTGCGGCGCGGACCGAAAGGGAGAAGCGGCGCTGCCGCGGTGGCCGAACCAGAAGAGGGTAATGCCGGCCTGTTCCCTCCGCGACCATAGCGAACACTTGCCCGCCCCGCTCTGTGACTCCCTGGCCGGAGTTTGAATCCATGCCAAATCATCTCACCGACGAAGACTTTCTTCGCGAGGCGCTCGAGCTGGCCCGGCGGAGCGTTGGGCTGACTGCACCCAATCCGAACGTGGGCGCGGTGATCGTCGACGAGCACGGTGAGGTCGCGGGCACCGGTACGCACACCTACGACGGAGTAAAGCACGCCGAGATTCTCGCCCTGGAACAAGCGGGCTCCAAAGCCCGGGGAGCGACGCTCTACGTCAACCTCGAACCGTGCTCGCACCAGGGACGCACCGGTCCCTGTGCCGACGCTCTGATCGCCGCCGGAATCCGCCGGGTGGTTGCGGGCGTCGTCGATCCAAACCGTTTGGTCAGCGGTCAGGGCTTCGCCCGGCTGCGCGCCGCCGGCGTGGTGGTCGCCTCCGGACTGCTGGCGGACGAGTGCTTGCGCATCAACGACTCGTTTGCGAACTACATTCGCCGCCGCCGGCCCCTTGTGACCCTGAAGACGGCGATGACCCTGGATGGCAAAATCGCCCCACCTCCGGGCGAGTCCGGAAATCCGACGGCTCTCGGATCTGCCTCGGTCAGCGGAGGCTGGATCACCAGTGAAGTCGCCCGGGCGCACGTTCAGGAACTGCGTCATCAGCATGACGCCGTCCTGGTGGGCGTAGGCACCATCATCGCCGACGATCCGCTGCTCACCGACCGGAGCGGACTCGCTCGGCGGCGGCCCCTTTTGCGGGTTATCGTCGACTCGCGCTTGCGCCTGCCACTGGAGTCGCGCCTGGTCCGGAGCGGTCACGGCGATGTGCTCGTCGTCTGCTCGTTCGCCGAAGAGAAGCGCAAGCAGACCTTGCGCGAGCACGGCATTCGAGTGGAACAGTTGCCGACAGCCACGCCCGACGGACGCCCGAACATGACGAGCCTGGTCGAACTGCTGGGAGAGCTCGAAATCACCAGTCTGCTGATCGAAGGCGGAGCCATGATCAACTGGGCGGCTCTCGACTCCGGCATCGTCGACAAGGTGTTCTTCTACTACGCGCCGAAACTATTGGCGGGAACCGGATCGGTACCCTTTGCCACGGCCTCGGGGTTCAAACGCATGAGCGAAGCCGCTTACGTGAAGTCCATCCGGCTGCACCGCTTCGGAGAGGACTTTGCGGTCGAAGGCTACCTGCGGGATCCCTACCGCGATTGACTCCCGGGAATCGTGACGGCCTTCGGGGGAAGGGAGGCCGTCGCTTGTGCCTGCGCGGGCTCGAGCTAGGGCGCCGATTGTGCGAAACACACTTTGCCCGTGTACCGAAAGACCGTTCCTTCTACCAGATCGGCTTCGCCAATCATGTGGATGTCTCCGGTCGCTCCCGCGAATTTACCCGTCCCGCCGGTAATGTGAAGCGCGTAGGTGATCACCGCGAACAGGGACTGGCTCAGGGGCAGAGTGGTCGCTTGGGCTGGGTCGGAACTGATGCTGTCACCCGCCTCCATAACCCAGTGATGCTGAACGGTGAAAACGACGGTGCCGTTTGCCCCGGGAACGACGTTGACGACGGTGCCAGCGACGGCGCCCCTGAGATCCCCAGTCGCGGTCCCGAGCGTGGTGTTTTGGTCGACCCCTCCGAAATTGGTCATCACGGAACCGCCCACGGACTGGCAGCGCGGCTTGCCAGCCGCAAATGCGGACGGCCATAGCGCCAGTACGAGCATCAGGCACCGGATTGGGTTGTAAATCGATGGTTTCATCTTGTCCTCCAGGAGCGGTCACGCTACGACGACCCTTTGCGGAATCAAAGTGAGGAGAAGGTGAGTTGTGTCTGAGGGACGGGTTGGAGGTAAGTGCTTGTGCTCGTGGGGATTTGGCCGACGTTCCCTTACAGGCCTCGCTATAATGGCGATGCACCGGAGAGGGGCGCTCGGGTGGGGCTTATGCCGATTGCTGGCTCGCAGGGCCAACGGTTTCGCTTTGGGCCGTTTGAATTCGAGGTTCGCAGCGGAGTGTTGCGCCGCTCGGGAAAAGCGTTGCAGTTGCAACCGCAACCGGCCAAGATTCTAGCCCTTCTGGTCTCCCGCCGAGGAGACGTGGTCACGCGGGAAGAACTTCAGCACGAAATCTGGGGCAAGAACACATTCGTTGATTTCGAGCATAGCCTGAACTTCAGCGTGCGCCAGGTTCGAGCGGCACTTCGCGACAGTGCGAAGAAACCTCGCTTCATCGAGACTCTGCCCCGCCGCGGCTATCGCTTCCTGGCCAGTGTCAGCGAGAGCTCGGCGCAGGCGATCAGGTCCCTTGCGGTCCTTCCGCTGGAAAACCTTTCGGCCGATCCCGAACAGGAATACTTCGCCGACGGGATGACCGATGAGTTGATCACCCAGCTGGCGAAGATCAGCACGATCCGGGTCATTTCGCGCACCTCGGTTCAGTACTACCGGCGTGTTCGCAAATCCCTGACGCAAATTGCCCGGAAATTGAACGTAGACGCTGTCGTCGAAGGCACGGTTTTGCGTTCGGGGCAGCAGGTTCGCATCACGACCCAGAATCGATGCCCGGGAAGAGACGCACTTATGGGCGGAGAGCTATGAACGCGACATCGGGGACGTCCTTCAGCTGCAGGCCGAACTCGCCCGAGCGATTGCGCGTCAGATCCAGGTCAAGTTATCGAGCGATGAACAGTGGCGACTTAAACCTTCCCGTCCGATCGATCCGGTTGCCTACGAGTGCTATTTGCGCGGGCGATACTTCTGGAATCGACGCACTGAGGAAAGCCTTGAACACGCCCAGCGCTACTTTGGCGAAGCTATCGAACGAGATTCCAGTTTCCCGCTTGCCTATGCGGGACTGGCGGATACGTATTTCTATCGTGGCTACATCTTCGGCCGGATGGACCCGAAAGACGCCATGCCCAAGGCAAGGGCTGCTGCGTTAAAGGCACTGGAGTGTGATCCAACGCTCGGGGGAGGCCCATGTCTCTCTGGCCATCGTGCAGCTTCTCTACGACTGGGACTGGCCGGCCGCCCGCCAGGAATTTCAGACGGCTCTCCAGTTTGCTCCGAACTATCCGACCGCTCATCACGCCTACTCCGCCTTCCTGGCATGTAGGGGACAACCGGAGCAGGGAGTGCGCGAAGCCAAACAGGCCTTGGCCATCGATCCGCTCTCGATTCCCATCAACAACATCGTCGGTGAGATGTACCTGTTCAGCGGCAAGTGGGCGGAAGCGATTGAGCAATTCCGCAGAACCATTGAGATGGATCCCAACGTCTGGCTCAGTCACGAGAACCTGGGTATTGCGCTGGAAGAAATTGGAAAACCGGCAGAGGCCGTCGACCAATACCTGCTAGCCCGGTCGGTTGGAGGGGCTGGCAGCGAATTGTTGGCGGACCTGCGCGCGGCCTATGTTTGTTCAGGACTGAACGGATTCTGGCAAAAACAGCTGGAGGTGGACCTTGGGCGCTGGAAGGGCTGGCATGTTGACACGTTCGGAATCGCGTCCCTGTACGCTCGCCTCGGCGCGGCGGATGAGGCCCTTGCCTGGCTGGAAGAGGCTTTCAGAGCTCGCTCGGGCTGGATGATCTGGATCAAGTCGTACCCTTGCTTCAGGAATCTCCATAGCCTCCCGGGTTTTCAGGACATCGCGCGGCGCGTGGGACTCCCGCAATAGGAACTCCTCGAGACCTCGACCCGTGCACCGGCGCCCCGCAATCGATGAGCGTTCCCGCTTCGCCCATTTACCATGTACCTGGAGGCCATTATGTTTACCGGCATTGTTGAGGAAGTGGCTAAGGTTACCCGGATCCGGGAGCAGCGCGGAACGCGCCGCCTGACGGTCTCCGCTTCGCACCTTGCAAAGGAACTGAAGAAAGGCGACTCGATCGCGGTCAGTGGTGTCTGCCTGACTGCCGTCGAGATCACGGCGAACTCGGTAACGTTCGATCTAGCCGACGAAACCTGGAATCGAACATCGTTCTCCCGCATGCATGAGGGGGCGCGCGTGAACCTCGAACTTCCCCTGCGGGCGGATGGGCGTTTTGGCGGGCACATCGTGCAGGGACACGTCGATGGCACGGGAGAGTTCCTCGCTCTTGACCGCATTGCCGGCGCCGAGGACTATTGGCTGCACATCCGAATCCCCGCCGAGCTTGAGCGCTACGTAATCTTCAAAGGTTCGCTCTCGATCGAGGGGATCAGCCTGACGGTGGCCGAGATCGAAGGCCGTGAGGTGAAGGTTGCGATCATCCCCCACACCTGGGAGACGACGAACCTGAAATCTCTGAAAGCCGGCGATCCGGTCAATCTCGAAACCGACATGATCGCAAAGTACGTCGAGAAAATGATGAGGGGTGAGCGAGCGAACAGTCCGTTCACGGTGGAAAGGCTGGTGCAGCAGGGGTTTTGAAAGGGGTCTTCGGGCCGGCCGGGCTCCTGGCATTTCTGTTCGGGCTCTGGGCGGAGCGGACATTCATACTTCGATTTTCATTTCATCCAGTTCCAGGAACTCGTGCACGATGGGTTCCGGCGACTTCTCCATTTCGGCATAGGTCCCGACAAAGATTGCCTCGGCCTCGTGCAGGAATACGATCCGGTTGGCCAATTTCTTGGCGAGCCGCATGTCGTGCGTGACCACAACGCTGGTCAAATGCAGCTGGATCTTCAGGCGCTTGATCAGGTCGCCCAGCAATTGGGCCATGAGCGGATCCACCATGGTGGTGGGCTCGTCGTACAGCACACACTCGGGCTGCGCCGCCAGCGCACGGGCAATCGCCACCGAGCGCTTCATCCCGGTGGAGAGATCGGAAGGAAGCAGATCCCGCATGTGTCCAACACCGACCATCTGGAGAAGTCCGTCCACAATCTGGTAGATCTGGTCTTCGGTAAGGTCGCGCCGTTCGCGCAGCGGGAACGCGATGTTTTCCCCGACCGTCAGCGAATCGAAGAGCGCGCCGTTCTGGAAAACCATGGTGACCTTCTTGCGGATTGCTTCCAGCTGAACCTCGCTGTAGTCGGTAATATCTTCGCGGGCGACAGTCACGCGGCCGGAATCCGGTTTGAGGAATCCCATGATGTGGTGCAATGAGACCGACTTCCCTACCCCGCTTCGTCCCAGGATGCAAACGGTCTCCCCGGCCAACACGTCGAAACTGACATCATCGAGCACCCGCTTTTCCCCGAACGACTTGCTGACGTGGTCGAACCGGATGTAGGGACTCGCTTGTGGATCGTCAGACATTTTGGCAGCAATTCTCAGTTCGCAGCTCCTGGTTCGCAGCTCCTGGTTCGCCGTTCCTGGTTGTCAGTTCCTGGTCGTCAGGTGAAGCAATTCGTTTTGCCAAGAGCCGCCAATTCTTCGGGCGTGTTTACGTTCCGGAACAGGTCTGCGGAGAAGCCATCTTTCAACAGTTCGGCCTCTTCGAGCACTTGCACTTCGCACTGTGCAAACAGCGGGTCGATTTTATTCTTGCCGGCACGCAGCGCCGGTTCGGCGCATTCGGTAAACCGCTTGCGGTAAACGGCGCACAACGGTTGCCAGCCTCCGCCCGCACGGGGCACGGTCGCCACGGCCTTGGCAGCGCCCGCTTTCGCAATCAGATACTTCAAGAATCGAACATCGACGAACGGCATGTCCACCGCCAGAACCAGGTTCAGATCCGCCTTCGAGGCTCGCAGGGCCGCGTGAATGCCCCCCAGAGGGCCGTGGTCGGGAAACTCATCCTCCACCACGTTGCCGAATGGGGAGAACTTCTCCCGACTGCCTACGATCCAGGTGCCGGACGAGACCGCGCTCAGGCGCGCCAGGGAGCCTTCCAGCAGGGTCTGGCGATTGAACACGACCAAGGCCTTGTCGGTCCCCATGCGGGAGCTACGCCCGCCGGCCAGCACGAACGCGTTCAGGTCGTCCATGTTCTGGATCATACACAAGTGCATTCGCCGAAAAAACATCCACAGTCCAACTGCTGGCAAGCATTTACGTTGCGCGACCGGGGAGTTGCACTCTTACACGAAAGTAACCTATCCAAGTACCCGCCGGCGTTAGATCATGACTTGTCCGGGGGAGTTCGGTCCGGAAGTCAATCATGGCTCAGAAACTGATGGATGTTCTCATGCTCGGGCGCTGTTCCCACGAGTTCTCCTGGCCTCGACGAGCGGCCGACGGTCACTATTACCAGGTCTGTTTGTTGTGCGCGGTCGAGTACAAGTACGACTGGGCAACCATGCGGCGTACCGAACGGGTGCCGGTCACGGCTGAACCCGGCACGGTTCGACGGCGTGCGCGCGAGAAGAAACCCTCATGGGTGCCGCGCGCGCGCCGGCTCAAGCTGAACCTTCCACTCCGTTACCGCGTCAAGAACCTGAGCATCTGGGCAGAAGGCGTGATCGAGAACATCAGCCAGTCTGGCGTGCTGTTCCGCGGGGCAACGGCCCTGCCGGTCAACGCGCTGGTGGAGATGGTTTTCGAGATGCCGGAGGAAATTTCCGGCCAGAAGAACAGCAACGTACTCTGCCAGGGCCGGATTATCCGGTCAAAAGACGCACGGAATACTGAAGAGGGCTCGGGACTGGCAGCCTCGATCCTCGACTACAAGTTCCTCCACCAGAACTGATTCGCGGGCAACGACGGCCGACCACTTCGATGCCAGCCGTTTCTGCTCCCAGGCCCACTCCGGGTGGGCTGGTCGAGACAACCTGCCTGCATCTAAACTACTATTAGCCAAGGACAACCATTTCTGCTGGAGGACTTTATGAAGTCTCGGGCTTCCGTCTATTTCTCCGTCATTCTGCTGGTCGCGATGGGCGGGCTCACCGTCGCCTGCAGCCGTGCGCCCAACGATTCGCAAATCAGCAGCCAGTTGCAGGACAAGTTGAATTCTGATTCCGGCTTGCAAGGCAAACAGCTGAGCGTGCAGTCCTCCAATGGTGTCATAACGCTGTCGGGCAATGTGGACAACGACGCCCAGCGGGAAGCGGCTGCGCGCTACGCGTCTGCCATCCCGGGCGTGAAAGAAGTCGTCAACAACCTGCAAGTGGGTCCGCCGACCCCGGCCCCCGTGGCACAGGAAGCGCCCCCTGCTCCGGTCGAGAGCCCCAAACCCGCGCCCGCTGTGAAGAAAGCGACCAGAAAGGGTGCTGGCAGGACCGCGGAGATGGCGGCCGCCGGGACCGCCGCCGGGGGCGATGGTATGGCGAGGGCGCATCAGGACTCGATGGCTCCCGCACCAGCACCGGCACCTGCCGCTCCAGCGCCGCCTCCACCCCCACAGAAGGTGACCATCCCGACGGGAACTACGCTGGCGGTGCGCCTGGTTGATCCGATTGATTCCGAGAAGAGCCAGCCCGGCGAAACCTTCCATGCCACCCTTAATTCGCCGCTCGCAGTCGAAGGCGATATAGCGATTCCTGCCGGCTACGATGTCGAAGGCCACATCGTGGACGTGAAGAGCGCCGGCAAGTTCGCGGGCCAGTCCTTGGTGGTCCTGCAACTGGACCGCATCTCGGTGGGGGGAAAGTCGTACGCCATTTCGACCGATCAATACAAGCGACAGGGTAGTTCGCGCGGCAAGAATACCGCGGAGAAAGTCGGTGCCGGTGCAGTCATCGGTGCCATCATCGGCGGAATCGCGGGAGGCGGCAAGGGAGCCGGGATCGGTGCGGCTGCCGGTGGCGGCCTGGGCGGTGGCGTGCAAGCCGCCACCAAGGGTCAACAGATCAAGCTGCCCTCCGAGACCGTACTGAACTTCACCTTGCAGAATCCACTTACGGTCGTTCCGGCGCAGGGCCCGGATTCGCATCGCCACCGGATGGACACACCGCCGGGCGACAACCAGAATAATCAGTAACCCGGCAACGACGTTCCCATAGGGGCACAGCGCACGGCTGTGCCCTTGGTTTTTTAACCTTGGTTTTTTGAACCTTGCTCGTTTGAACCTGGAGATTCGAACGCGGGATCTTCACCAGGCGAGTTGCCGTGCCGGGCGAACTGTGTTTCCATGGCGAGTCCGCATGCCACCAATCAGCGCCATTCTGCACACCTTGAACGACGGACTCCGCCTGGGACGTGCTCTTGAGACGCTGCGTCCTTGCGACGAACTCCTGGTCATCGACCATGGCTCAACCGACCAGACACTCCGAATCGCCCGCGAATACGCCGCCACCATTCGGACTGCTAGTCAGTCCGCTGTGGATCCCCTGCAGTGGGCCCGACACGACTGGCTCTTTTGTTTGCTGCCCTCGGAGTCCCTCAGCGAAGCTCTGGAAGCGACGCTATTCGAGTGGACCCTCAAGGATGCCCGGGAGGTTATTGAAGTCCCTGCAGCTTCGTTGGGGGTGCGGGAAGAGACCGAACGCGGCTGGTCCCAAGCCCAGCGCGCCACCCGTCTGATCCCAAGGACCTGGAGTCTCTGGGCCGGTCAACTCCCGGCCTTTGACGCCCGGGCCGCCATGCTCCAGGGCGATCTTCTGCGCTTCGCCCTGCCCTGAACGCGCCAGCGCTTCTTGTCAGAAAAGTTTGTGAAAAGACTCCTCAGGCGAGCGTGGCATTGATTCCTACACTGGGCTGTCGGTCGCTGCAGGAAAGTCGCTGCAGGAAAGCTGTCGTGCCGCAGTCATAGACAGGAGGAGATCATGGTCTGCTCGCCAAGTCTCCAGCGTGATTCCCGAGGTCATGAGGCGGAAGTCGAGCAGCCGCGTGGCCAACCTCAAGGCAGTACATCGAGTCGATCCCGGCGAAGGATCCAGGGCTGGCGAAATCGAATCGCTGCACGGTTTCGAGAGAGTGTCCGCAGCCGGTGCGCGCACTCTTTCAATTCTTTCTCCACCTTCCACTCGGCACCTCCGTGGCACCTCCGTGGAATTGCGAGGTGAGCGGCTGCCTGGTACAGTGATCCGCGCAAGTCCAAACAGCCTTTCTGGCACTTCGGGGCATCCTAGTTTTTAATCCCCTTGCTTTCCTGGACACAGAGACCTCCTTTTCATGGGCCACGAGAGCGAAAGAACAGCGGTCGCGCGCTCCAGCAATCTTGCCTGGCCGGTGCGCTACGGTGGAGCCTTGCTTGCGGTCTCCGCGGCCGCGGGCATCTGGGCCTTATCGCCAATGATGCATCGGGACCCGTTCGCCATATTTGTGCTCGGTGTCGTCTTCATCGCGCGCTTTGTAGGTTTCGGTCCGGCGGTCTTCGCAACGGCTCTCTCCGTGGTGGCCATCGAATACGTCACGTTTGAGCCGCATTTTACCTTCTCGTTGCAAAGCGCCGACCTCGCGCGCCTGGTGGTCTTCGTCGTCATTTCGCTACTGGCCGCCAGCCTGGCTCGCCAGCGTTCCCGAGCCGAAGTCCGCGCGGACCAGACCTGGGAGCAAATGGCCGCCATCGTCGAGTCGTCCGAAGATGCGATTTACAGTTCAAACGCCGAAGGAACAGTGACGAGCTGGAACCACGGGGCAGAACAACTGTACGGCTACCAGGCTGAGGAAGCGCTGGGCCAGTCGGTTCTGATCACCGTTCCGCCCGGGAGGGTCCATGAAACACGGTCGCACCTGGAAAAGCTGACCCGGGGCGAGAGCATCGAGAGTTACCAGACCGAGCGCCGCCGCAAGGACGGCTCTCCGGTGCGGATCCTGCTCTCCATTTCGCCTCTGCGTGACCGAAAGGGAAATGTCATCGGAGCCTCGGCGATCGCGCGCGACATCACCACCCAGCTGCAGGCGGAAGAAGCGTTGCGGCGCAGTGAGAAACTGGCCACTGCCGGACGCCTCACGGCCGCCATTGCGCACGAGATCAACAATCCGCTGGAAGCCATCACAAACTTGCTTTACCTGGCGCGCCGCGATCCCGCGCGCGCGAACCAGCATCTGGAGATGGCCGAAGGAGAGGTCCAGCGCATCGCGGATATCGCGCAACAGACTCTGGGCTTCGTCCGGGAACTCTCCGACGCGCGTCCTCTCAACGTGTCCACCACTCTGGAAGAAGTCTTGCAGCTCTACGTTGTAAAGCTGAACCGCAAGAAAATTCAAACGAAGAAAGAGTTTGAACAAACCTGTGAAATCCGCGGCTTCGCCGGTGAACTGCGCCAGCTGTTTTCAAACCTGATCGTCAACGCCGTCGATGCCATGGAGGAGGGCGGGCAACTTCGTTTGCGGGTGGCGTGTAAACGCGAGTGGAACGGCACCCGTCGTCCCGGGGTTCGTGTGATTTTTGCCGACAACGGCGGAGGAATCTCCCGGGAAGACCGGGCCCGGGTATTCGAGCCTTTCTACACCACCAAGGGGGACACGGGAACGGGCCTTGGGCTATGGCTCTCCGAAGGCATCGTGCGCAAACACGGTGGCCAGATTCGAGTCCGCAGTTGTACCCGGCCCGGCCACAGTGGCACGGTGTTTTCCGTGTTCCTGCCTTCAGCCGGCGCCGCGCGACCCTGAGCGGCGGAGCTTGCGCGCATCGGCGGCACCGCGGAAGCTCGTCACGGGCCAATCGAAGTCATTTCGTGCAGGATCGCAAGCCATTGTCTCCCAGTGACTTGCGCTGTTCCGCGTCCGGAAGGACAGTGACTTCGGTACTCCGGTCTCGGTCCGCTATCGCCCTTATAATCGGGGGACAACTCCTGAACCTGAGGCGGGTTGAACCAAGGGCGCGGTGGATCCTTTTCTGGCATCGGCGAGCGTGGTCTGCGGGCTGGCGTTCGGCAGCTTCTTGAACGTGTGTATCTACAGGTTGCCACGGGACTTGTCGGTCTTACAGCCGCGCCGGTCAGTGTGCCCGCTCTGCCAGCACCAGATCGCCTTTTACGACAACGTTCCGGTCGTGAGTTGGTTGATCTTGGGTGGCCGCTGCCGGGCATGCAAAGGCCCCATTTCGCCCCGTTACTTGCTGGTCGAGGTTCTCACGGCGCTTCTGTTTCTGGCGTGCTACTGGCGCTTCGGCGCGACGCTGGCTACGGTCAAGTTCTGCACTCTGGCCTTCTTGCTGCTGGGACTGATCTTCACGGATGCGGAAACCAAGCTCCTGCCTGACAAGATGACACTCACCGGAGTGGTGCTGGGCCTCGTCTTCAGCATGTTTGTCCCGGTCAATGATCTGGCGTCGCAGTTTCTCCCGGGCGTGGTTTCGCTGCCCGTGAGTTCCGATATTTCATGGCACTTGCTTTCGCTGGTGGATGCCGTGCTGGGTGCACTCGTGGGCTCCTCGTTCATCTACGGCGCGGGCGCGATCTACCTGCGGGCCCGCGGGATCGAAGGCATGGGATTTGGCGACGTGAAACTGATGGCCATGATCGGCGCCTTTCTGGGCGTCAAGCTGACGGTATTCACTATCTTCACCGCTTCCATCGCCGGATCGATCTTTGGCGTTGGCACCATCCTGCTCGTCTGGCTCAAGCGCACGCGCCGCTTCATGGAGCGCCAGCACGGAACCCTGCAGCAGGCGCGAGGCCGGGCCTGGCGGTCGGCACAAATGGTGTATCGCCATTACGAGATGCCCTTTGGCGTTTTTCTGGGCGGTATGGCACTGATCGCGCTGTTCTTCGGAAATCGGTTTATTGAATGGTACTGGAGGCTGTTGTGAAGCTGCTGACCAACCCGATCTTTCTCAAGATGGCGCTGGTCCTGTTCGCCTCCGGTTTTGCTTTCCTGATGGCGGCGCTTATGATGCGCCGCATTCGCAAGAGCCTGGGCGAAGACGCTTCTCCGTCAGACACTGCGCCGACTTCCGAGCAGCTTCCCCTGCACACCTATCACGCCGTGATTCAGCAACTGAAACAGCAGAAGCACGAACTGCTCAGCCTGCAACAAGCTGAACACCGGCGCGCGCAAACGTCGGAGAGCATCAGCGCGGCGGTACTCTCCAATCTCACCAGCGGAGTGCTCTTTTTCGGCGGCAACGGGCTGGTCCGCCAGGCGAATCAGGCAGCCAAGGCAATTCTTGGAATTGCGTCTCCGGCTGGCATGAATGCAGAAGCGATCTTCCGGACCAGTTCCGCAGCGGCTGGGGTACAAGCCGCTCTCAGAGACGGCACATCCCTGAAGCGTAGCGAAGCAGAGTATTGGACGCCCGCGGGAGAGCGGCGCGTGATCGAAGTGACGGCCTCACGGGTGCCGGCTGCCGACGGAGGCCAGTTGGGTGTAGCGTGCCTGATCAATGACCGGACCGAGTTCGCCGAGATCCGGCGCGAGATCGATTTGCGCGGAGAGTTGTCTGCCGAGATGGCGCTGTCCTTGCGCAATTCCCTGGTCACCATTTCCGGTTATGCCCAGCAACTGGCGCAAAACCAGGATCCCGACCTCGCCCGGCAACTTGCGGCTGATATTGCCGCCGAAGCCAAGCATCTGGATCACACCATTGGCGGATTTCTGGCGGAAAGCAAGAGAGCCAGGATCGCCTCGACCGGCCATTAAGAACAATTCACGGCCGACGCAGAGATGGGCAGCGTCGTCCGACTTGAGGAGTGAATCATGAAGCGCATTGCACGACTTTCGACAACGGCGGTATTCATCGCTGCGATAGCAGTCACCCTGGCGGGCGCGCAAACTGCTCCCCTGGGCGACTACGCGCGCCAGGCTCGCAAGCAAAAAGGACAACAGGCTCCCGCCGCCAAGATCTTTGACAACGACACGCTTCCCAAGGACGACAAACTGTCGGTGGTGGGACAAGCGCCCGAGCAAACCGCTTCCGGGACCGCGCCGGCGGATGGCAACGCGGCCTCCGCGCCCTCAGCGGGAGACGCTGCCGCCGGTCAGCCTCAGGCCAACCCCGATCAAAAATCATCCAGCGAAGACGAGCAGGCAAAGAAACAAGAGATGTACAAGGTGTGGCAGTCCAAGATCCACGACCAGCAGGACAAGATCGATCTGGCGGCCCGTGAGGCGGACGTCATGAGCCGCGAGTACCGCCTGCGGGCGGCCGCCTTCTATGCCGACGCCGGCAACCGCCTGCGCAATTCCGGCGCGTGGGACAAGGAAGATGCCCAATACAAAGACCAGATGGCTGCCAAGCAGAAAGCTCTCGACGACGCCAAGAAAGCCCTCGAGGAAATGCAGGAACAGGCGCGCAAGGCGGGCGTGCCCTCCTCGATGCGCGAATAACGCATCAGTTCCGGGTAAGTCGGGCCTTCCGGTCTGGTCTGACCGGGAGGCCTTTTTTTCGGGCAGAGCCGGTTTGCAACAAGCGCTTGCAATTTTTGTTCTGCTGATCCTGCAATTCCGGCCGATTGAATAGCTTGCATCGATCTTTTCAATTGGACTTCGCCCGCCATTTGCTGCAGAGTAAGTGCATCCTTCCTGCAATGTAGCTGGGGATCGCGTGAACCGTGTTTTTCGGGCCGTCTCGTTGTCCCGTCGTCCTTCCTGACCTCGTCGTCTCACCGACAACCCACGCGACGCTGCGAGTCTGACTCGCCGGCTTCGCGTCTTGAATCTTCAGGAGGATCGATATGCGATTCGCTCAAAGCTCCACCCTCACCAAGGTGCTGTTTGCCGTCGTGAGCATGCTGACTTTCATCCCGTCTTCTGCCCTGGCGGAAGACGCCTCGGGTAAATTCACGATCAAGCACCCGGTGCGATGGGGAGCACAGGTCCTGCCTGCCGGGGACTACACGTACACACTCGAGCACCACGCTTCCGATCTGTTGCTGGTGCGAGCCTCCGGTGGCCAACCGGGTTTCCTGGTGATGGCGAATTCGACCTCGACCATCGACACCTTGCAACCCGATCGCCTGGTGCTGCAGCGCATCGGCGGTGAGTGGTACGTCAGCTCCATCGTGCTCTCGAGCATAGGAGAAACGCTGCATTTCGTGCCCGCGGCGCACACCGAAATGGCACGCGCGTCCGATCAGAACGGGCGTGCCTCCCTTTCAAAGCCTTAAACGGAGAGGCCTGCGCGGGAGCAGCCGAACCTGGCTGCTCCCGTGTTTGAAAACCTGGTCAACCGGGTCCGAACTCTTTTTGTGGAACCGCCCATGCTGGAGGAATCTATGCCGAAGAATGAAAAGAGGGTCTTGCGCGAAGGGACTCCGGTGACTCTGCGCACCGTGGCGGAGTATGTCGGTCTGGCACCGTGCTCAATTTCCGCAGTGCTGAACAACACCGTCGCTGCCCGAGGCATTCCACAGCAGACCAAAGAGCGCGTTTTGCGCGCGGCGCGACATCTGAACTACCGCCCCAACCTGGCCGCTCGCTCTCTGAGAACCAAGCGGACCCACACGGTGGCGCTGGTGACAGCTGACATTGGAAATCCCCGGGTTGCGCGCATCATCGCCGGGGTCGAGGGCTTCCTGCGCGAGAAAGGCTACCTGCTCGTCCTCATGACCAGTAGTGGTGTGGGAGATGGTGGCCATTTCAGCCAGCTTCTGCAGCGTGGGATCGAGGGCGTGATCACGATCGAGGCGACGCCGCCCAAGTGGGTCGCCCTGCCTCAGGTTTTTGTCGATTTGCCCTCGAACGATGTTCCTGAGCCGGTGACGCATCTCAAGCGCGAGCGCTTAACCGCCATGGGTGAAGCCGCCGCCCAATCCCTGCTCGCTCAAATCGAGCAAAAGACTCGCTACCTGACGCGAGTGGCGCTGGCTCCAGAGCCGATTGCCGGACTTTTGCCAGCGGGCGCAGCGGTTTCGGTGCACCGGATGCCGTTGGGGCATTTCGCGGACTAGACAATCAAAGGACCGGCGATGCCATGCACCGTACCCCGGGCGACGCCGGCCCTGATCCGCTAGTTGGCCTGGGAAGCCTTCCGGATCTCTTCCCCGAGGACAATCGCCTCCGCAATTTCCTTCAGCGATCGTCTTTTCTGCCGGCTCTGCCGTTGCAATGCCAGATAGGCCTGCTCTTCGTCGATCCCCAGGTCGCGTTGCAGAATCCCCTTTGCCCGCTCCAGCAGTTTGCGAGTCTCGAGTTGCTGCAAAAGCTGGGAGTTCTCGACCTCGAGGCGTGCAACTTCGATCTCGGCCCCGACCAGAAACCCGATGGTCGAGATCATGCGAATCTGCCGGTGGGTATAGGTGTGCGACTGGCGATGTTGGACGTTAATCACGCCGACCGCTCGCCCGCGAGAAAGAATCGGAACTGAGAGGAACGCCTCGTAGGTGTCTTCCGGCAGTTCGTTGAAAAACTTGAAGCGACCATCCTGGGACGCGTTGCGCGACACCGCAACCGGCTCGCGATGTTCGGCAACCCAGCCGGTGATCCCCTGCCCCATCCTCAACTTGAGGCGGTCGATGACCTCGGCATGGGGATTTTTGGAAGCACGCAATACGAGCTCGTCGTTCTCGACGACATAGACAAAGCAGGAATCGCATTTCACAAGTGCGGAAGCGAATTCGACAATCTGTGCAAGAACTTCATGCAGCGGATCAGCAGCCGCCATCCGGCTGCTGATGTCGTGGAGGAAATCAATATCGACATCGGCATGGAATGAATTAGCACTCATGCTCTAACGTAGCGACCACTGGCAGTGATGTCAAATTGCGATTTTCAATGTGAACGATCATCGCTACCGGGTCCTGATCCCGCCAAAGCTCGGTCCCGTAGCGAACAGATCTGCTTCCCATGATGGCTCCCGTGCACCCAGTGAAACCTGCGCCACTCCCAGGCTCGCAGGGGTCCGAGAATCGGGTGATCCAGCAGGCGGGTGCGCGGGCCAAACGTTTCCTCGGCCCGGGTAATGATGGCGTCCATGGCGAAAATCTTCGCCTTGATTTCGGCTCGAACCTGTTCGGGCAACATTCCTCGGGGCACGGTATTTTTTGGAGCCCTTCTGCCGGCCGGTAAATACCTGAGCCTGACCACGACAAAACTGCGTACGCGATCCCGCAGAGTAATCGGGCGCGCCAGGGGTTGGCCCGCCTCCAGACACCGTTCGAAGCCCTTGATGGTCCCCCTATAGGTCAAGTAAAGATGCTCCATGATCTGTGCGGCACACCATTTGCCTTCCGGGTGGAGCGCAAGTGCCTCTGCATTCAAACCTTCGGTTGCCGCTGCGATGGCATCCTGGAGTCTCTGCAGGTAGAAATCCATGGCGCTCCGTTTTCCTTCGTTTAGAATGAGGCCCAGAACCGCGTTCATCAAAACTTAGTACAGGACGGTCGCTATGCAAAAGCTGCTGATGGCGATGTTGGCGCTAGCCATGCTCACGGCATGCTCGTCGGAATCCAACAAACCCGCCGAGACCGCCAAGCCGCAACCCAAACCGGCAGAAATTCTGACCGGGCGCTCTGCCTTTCAGAAGCTTTACATCTCGGCCCACGGATGGGGTCCGGACGCGCGGCCGTATCGTCTGGAGTCGATGCCGAATGCCGACTCCAAAGGGCTTGATGGAAAGTCCGCGATCTGGCACGCTAGTTTCGCTTCCGCGGTGCAACGCGGTACCAAGCCGTACACGTGGTCGGGCTCCGATGGACCAGACCGCGGAGTCAACCCGGGGACCGAAGACAGCTACAACCCGAATAACGCCTCGACCCAGGTGTTCGACATCGCCTTCCTGAAGACCGACTCGGACAAGGCTTTCGAAGTCGCACAGCAGCATGGTGGCGACAAGATCCTTGCCAAGGCTCCCGATACACCCGTGATCTATATCCTGGAGTGGAACCACGTGACCAACGAGCTGATCTGGCACGTGATCTACGGCAACAGCCGCGATGCTGCCAAACTGAAGGTTGCGGTCAACGCTACCTCCGGGGATTTCCTCCGGATTGAAAAGTCGTAGGCGATCGGCACGGCAAGAATAAAGCAACCGCGCCCGGCTACCGCGGTGCAAGAGTTTGGTTTGCCGAAGCGCCTTCCGCCGCGCTCTGTCCCTTCAGTCGGTCCAATCCTCGCCGGGCCTCCTCGGCAAAAGGCCCTTCCGGCAGGATCTTCAGGTAAGCCTCGTATGCTTTGCGGGCTTCGTCGAGATCGCCGATTTTCTCCTGGCAGATCGCCAGCTTGAAGATGGCGAGCGCATCGTTGTCCTTGTAATAGAGAGCTTCCCGGTACCGATCGAGCGCGGCGCGGTAATTCTTGCGCTTGAAGTAGAAGTCGCCGACCTCCACGTCCTTCTCCGCTTTGTGCGGATTCCATGGCTTGAATTCCTGGATACCGCCAAGTTCGTCACCTTCGTACAGGCCTGCCTGGTCTTCGGCCTCCCGTAACGCCCCCGCGCTCTCCGGATGAGACTTGTCGTCGTCCTTGGGAGGCGCAAGGTCGACGCTATCGTCCTTGCTGGAACTGCTGCTGCCCGACGTGTCGGTTGCAATCTGCGCGTCCTGCCTCTGGTCTTGAGCCGGGGCGGAGCGAGGCGGGAGTTGACTTGGCGGCAGCCTGGGTTGGCTGACCTGCTGGGCCGCAACGCCAAGGGTTCCAAAAACCACGAACAAGGCAAGAGTGCGTAACATCTGCCGGTATTTTACCGCTCAAGGTGCTCCTATGCCACAACACGGCGTATGGTTTCGGGGTTCGTTCATCGGACGCAACCGAGCCGGGGAAGCTCGGCGGGCCCTCAGTGCCCTGGCCGCGCAATTAGAGCAGGCCGCACGTTCATCACGATGGCTTTGGCGATATCGGTTTCCACGGTCAATGGACTGGTGTCATCATCTTCACGGTCGAAATCGTCTCCCCAGATGCGGGCCTGGTCGCTGACCCGAATCAATTCCGCCGAAAGCCGCAGGTGCCGTCCATCCCGCCGCACGCTGCCCTCAATCAGATAATCCGCTCTCAATTCAGCCCCGACCTGCGCAACGCTCTTCAACGAATGCCGGTAGGTCAAAACGTTGGCCCGCGCTGCGACCGACAATTTCGCCTGCTCGGTGCGGCCCAGTTGGGAAATCAGCTCCTGGGTGACCCCGTCGCACAAGGCAGCCAGTTTCAAATCCTCCGTTGCGTCCTCGAAAGGCAGAACGGCGACAACCACCCGCCCGGGAGCGAAGGGCGTTCCCGCACGCAGTCGATGAAGGCCCAAAACACCGGCCAGACCAATCACGACCACGGCCATCGCCAAGGCCAGTACGATATTCGGCCACGAGAGGTTCGGTCGCGACGGAGTTTCGTTCGACGCAGCAGGGACGACAGGCGTGCTCAACAAATCACTGGCGGGCTGTACCGGAGCAATGAAGCGATAGCCGCGCTTCGGAATCGTTTCGATGTAACGAGGCGCATTCGCGTCGTCTCCGAGCGCGATGCGAATCTTCTTTACGGCGGTGTTCAAGGCGTGATCAAACTCGACAAACGTGTCCCGGGGCCATACTTCGCGTCGAAGTTCTTCGCGTGTCACCAACTGACCCGCGCGCTGCAACAAAACGGCCAACACCTGAAAGGGCTGGTCCTGTAGACGAACGCGCGAGCCGCTCTTGCGTAACTCGCCGGCATCCAGATCGGCGCAGAAGACTCCGAAGCCCCACACGCCTCGCGGTTGAGAGGGCACGCCCATGGAGACCACCTGTGACTATGGACGGATCGCGCCACCATTTGGTTCGAACTATTTTCATCAACCGGCCAGCCGTCTTCGCAAGTGGCATACGCCTCGGCGTTGTAGGAGGACATCTCGAATCCAGCAAAAGTTCAGACGCAGGTGACTCGCCGTTTCGCCGCTCTCCCGTCCCACACGCAACCAGAAGTAAGTGGGAGGATGGCCATGCGCTTTACAGTTTGGTCTCTTGTGTGCGCCGTGTTGTTGTTGAGAGGCGTCTCAAACGCGCAAGATGAGAACTCCACCGCGCGGGTAATTCCCGCCAAGCTCTACAACGGTTACCTGGTGGTGGTGCAGGGCTCGATCGGCTCCCTTGAAAAACGGAATTTTGCCATCGACACCGGTGCGTATCCCAGCATTGTCGACCGCAGCATCGCCAAGAAACTGCACCTCCCCGTGAAAAATGAAGAGTTGCGGGTCGTCGGCCACAACATCAACAGCCAGGCCACGTTTGTTCCCGCATTGAGCATCGGCCCGATCCGGGCCATGAATCTCAAGGTGGTGGTGCAGGACCTGACTACCATCTCAGAAACATTCGGGGTTCGGATCGACGCGCTGATCGGCCTCGACATCCTGGCGTACAGCAGTTTTCGCATCGACTATCGTGAAAAGAAGCTGGTCTTCGGTCCGGTCGACCCGCTGCCCAGGGCTGCCCCCATGCGTTGGACTGACTCGATGGTTTGCGTCGACCTAAAAGTCAACGATCAGCAGGCGCACCTGGTGGTCGACACGGGGGCGGCCAGCGTGCTGTTGTTCGGGCAGCGTCTCCCCTGGACAGCGACCTACGCGGGGGATGCGCGCGGTTATCAGAACCTGGGAGGAGGTTTCACGCTGCGCGAAGTCAAGGCGCACAGCCTGGCACTGGCGGGGAACGAACTGGGGGCGGGTCCGGTCTTCATCTCCAGCGCGCAGAACATGAACCCATTCCATTTCGACGGGCTTTTGGCGACGGGCGCGCTGCCCTTCCGCCAGATTGCGTTTGATTTCGAGCGGCAACTGCTGGGATGGGAACCAGCCAGTTCCAGGGCAGACAATAACCGTCGGCAAGAGATTACAGCCGCGCACATCTCGGCCCTGTCGTTCGCCGCAGCAGCGCCAGTCGCCGGGTTCCCAATTCCGGGGCAATGCACGATCAACGGAGGTTGTGGCGAATTCACTCCCTTAAGGCCTCTCTCTACGAGGTGATGGCTGTCGCAAGAAACTTTCCGAAAAAAATCCCCGTTCTCATGGGGGTGAGAACGGGGTGTTGGCGAAGTCCTCCGGGGAGGAGGGAAAACCGGTTACAGGCTCGGCGGAGTCGTGCTTGCCGTCGGGCTCGTGGGCTGCACCGGGGTCGCGTTGTCGCCGGTGGTGTTGGTCATCAGGCGAACATCGACGCGGCGATTTTTGGCGCGGCCTTCAGAAGTCTTGTTCGAATCGACCGGCTTGTCCTTGCCGAGGCCGATCAGATAAATCTTATGCGCCGGAACGTTGTGCTCGGACGCCAGGTACTGGATCACCGCGTTCGCGCGGCGCTGGCTCAGATCGTAATTGTAGTCGGAGGGACCAACCGAGTCGGTTCCACCTTCGACGGTCACGATGTAGCCCTTGGTGTTCGGGACGTCAGTTGCGAGCTGGTCGAGCGCTTCCTTGGCCTTCTTGGTCAGGTTGTCTTTATTGAACCCGAAGTGCACGGACGTCTCGGCGACCGGGCGATAGTTGTCAAGGTTAGCGACGGTATTGCTCAGCACATCGACGCGCTTGGTGGCGGCATTGGCTACGGTCTGGGCCTGGTCCGCGGTTTGACCAGCGGCCAGCGCCTTCTGGTCGACTTCAGCGGCCTTGGTCTGCACGGCCTGAATACCAGCCTGCGCCCGGGCGTCGACGTCTTTGATGTCCTTGGTGTTCTTTGCGGTCAGGTCATCCAGTTCGTTCGTCTTGTTGATGAGCGGCGTGGTTTCCTGCCGGACATATTTCTTGCTGGCGCATCCCACAGAAGCGACCATGCTGGCCGCTAAGAGAATTGTTAACGAAGTGCGAGTCATATCTTGGAGGGCTCCTTCCTCTCTGTGCTTCCTAGAATCCTATCGATCGGAATCCTGTTTTGAGTCCCTGGGGACCATGAACTTCCGCGTCCCGCCCTGCACTCATGCACGGGGTGTGCCAAGTCACGGAAACCTCGGTTGAAGCTATTAAAGCATTATACAACAACATCTTGCAGGAGTAGCGCAAATAGTTAACCTGGGCCAAACAGGGAGCAAAGGAAACACAGGGAATAGAAATTTTATACGGTTGACGGTATGCAACTCTCTGCATCTGCAACCAGACACGATTCAGAAGCAGGCACGGATTCGGCGACGCCTTTGTCAGGCGCGACCAGGCCCGGGCGAGTCCAAGCAACGCGCTCTGGCTCTTTGCCGATAGCTGCTCGGACCTCATCCAGATCTGCCCTCATCTAGAATGGAAGCACCGGATGGACCTGCTCCAGAAAATCCGCACGATCCCCACCGAGCCCGGCGTGTACCTCTACAAGAACGCCGAAGGGCAGGTCATCTACGTCGGCAAAGCCAAGAACCTGCGCAGCCGTGTGGCCTCCTACTTCCATGAGGGGCGCTGGCAGGACGCCAAAACCGGCACCTTGATCCGCGAGGCCGTCGATGTCGACTACATCGTTGTCGCCAACAACAAAGAGGCCCTCGCGCTCGAAAACAATCTCATCAAGCAGAAAAAGCCGCGCTTCAACATCCTGCTGCGCGATGACAAGACCTACCCCTATGTGAAACTCACGCTGGCCGAGCGCTACCCGCGCGTCTACGTGACCCGGCGCCTGCGCAAGGACGGCAGTGAATACTACGGCCCCTACTTCCCTGCCAACCTTGCCTACCGCATCGTGGACCTGATCCATCGCCATTTCCTGGTCCCCTCGTGCAAGGTTGATCTCACGCGCTACCATCCGCGCCCGTGTTTGCAGTACTACATCCGGCGCTGCCTGGGCCCTTGCGTCGAGAACCTGACCACGGCTGAAATCTATCGCGAGGCTGTGCGCGACGTGAAGTTGTTCCTCGAAGGCCGGCAGACCGACCTGGTCCGCTCTCTCGGCGAGCGTATGGCGCAGGCGGCAGCTGCCGAAGAGTTCGAACGCGCCGCCAAGTATCGCGACCTGATCTCGACCGTCGAACAATTGCAGGAAAAACAGCGCATGGCTGCAGTCGAAGGCGACGACGCCGACGTCTTCGGCTACCACTACGAAAACGGCATGCTTGCCGTAAACCTGTTCCACATGCGGGGCGGCCGGGTGCTGGACCGGCGGGAATTTTTCTGGGAAGATTTGCCTGAATTTGAAGCGAACGCGGGGGCCACCACGAACCCGCTGGGGGCGGACGCCTCCTCCGTTCGGGCCGAGCCGAGCTCGGCAGCAAACTCCGCAGATGCTTTCCAGCCCTTCGAGTTCTTCTCCGCCTTTTTGAGCCAGCTCTACCTGGGACAGCCTTACGTCCCGCGCCATATTTACGTCCCGGTCGAATTTGAGGACCGCGAGTTGCTGGAAGAGCTCCTCTCCGAACAGCTGGCCAACACGGGCGCGCGGGCCACACGGGTGCGCATCGAAATCCCCGTTCGCGGCGAGAAGCGTTCTCTCATCGACCTCGCGGGCAACAACGCAAAGCAATCCTACGACCAGCGCTTCCGTGTCATGAAGCCGAATACGCGTGCGATCCAGGAGGCGCTGCAAGACGCTCTCGGCCTGGCCGAGCGGCCGGAGCGCATCGAATGCTTCGATATCTCGCACATCCAGGGCGCCGAGACGGTCGCCTCCATGGTCGTCTGGGAAGACGGCCAGATGAAGAAATCGGACTACCGCAAGTTCATCATCAAGACCGTGCAGGGAGTCGATGACTTTGCGTCCATGCGCGAGGTCGTGACGCGCCGCTACAAGCGCCTGCAAGAGGAACAAAAGAAGATGCCGAGCCTGATCCTGATCGACGGCGGGCTGGGCCAGTTGCATGCCGCCGCGCAGGCGCTTGAACTGCTCGAGATCATCAACCAGCCGCTGGCCGCGATCGCCAAGCGCGAAGAAATCATTTACGTCTATGGTCAGGAAGACGAGCCCGTCGCCCTGGACCACCATTCGCCGGTCCTGCACCTGGTGCAGCAGATCCGGGACGAGGCTCACCGCTTCGCCGTAACGTTCCACCGCAAGCGCCGCCAGATCCGCGACCGCTCGACCGAACTGCTTGAAATCCCCGGAGTCGGAGCTAGCACGACCCGCCGCTTGCTGGAACATTTCGGGAGTGTGCAGGCGGTGAAGCAGGCGGACGCGGCAGCATTGTCGGCGGTGGTCACGCGCACCCAGGCGGATGCGATCATGAGTCACTTCCGGAAGTAGGCTCGCTCCCGGGTTAGCGGCTCGGAACCCGCGACCGACGCTGCGGGTGAATGGTTCCTGGCTGATTTCCAGGGTCGCGATGTCGTCCTCTAATTCTTTTTGGGCGCCGGACTTGCATTCCCCATATCGAGCACCACTTTCCAGCTTCCATCGCTCTGCTTCTTCCAGATGCTGGTGTACTTGCCGTAGTCGACGGTGGGTCTCCCGTTCTTATCGTGCGAACGGAATTCGAAGGTGCCGGAGGTGTACCCCAAATCACCTGCGCTGGAAATGTCTGCATAGACCGGGGTCCAGACGAGCTGATTCTTCTTGTCGTTGAGAAAGCCCATCTCCCTGGCGATATTCGCCCTACCGTGGACGGCAGCGAAGCCATTTGGCACTTCCACGGCGTCTTCGGCGTAGTACGACATATAGCCGTCGGCGCCCCGCTCGGCGGCCGCCTTCATCAATTCTGCCTCCAGCTGGCGCAGGTCATCAGCGGTCGGGGGATGGGGATCTGCAACCGACGAGCGCACGCCACCGAGCACCACGACGGTAATCACTGCGACAGACAGCACGCCCAACAACCAGGTCTTCATCGAGAGTTTCCTCCAGGATAATGGGCGGAATTCTATCGCAGCGCGAAGCTCGCCCGCAGTCGCTATCCCCGGCCTGCTAAACTAGCGCGGTCACTCTCATGAAAAGCGTCCTCCCCTTCCTCGCGACCCTCGCCAGCGGAATGCTGCTGATGGGCATTCCCGCGCCCCAGAACACAACCGCTCCGGCCGCCCCGCCCCAGCCCGAAAAGCATCTTCGCAACATCCATCAACTCACCTTCGGCGGGCAGAATGCCGAGGCCTACTTCTCTGCCGACGGCAAGAAGCTAATCTTCCAGTCGACCCGCGACAACGTGAAGTGCGACCAGATTTTCGTCATGAACATCGACGGCAGCGACCCGCACATGATCTCGACCGGCAAGGGTCGCACCACCTGCTCGTTTTTCTACCCTGACGGCAAGAAGATCCTGTACTCCTCCACCCATCTCGGCGGCGCCGACTGCCCTCCCAAGCCGGACTACTCCAGGGGATATGTCTGGGGGATCTATCCCAGCTATGACATTTTCACGGCCAACCCCGACGGCTCCGATCTCAGGCAACTGACCACGACTCCCGGCTATGACGCGGAAGCGACGATCTCAACCGACGGTAAGAAGATCGTGTTTACCTCGATCCGCAATGGCGATCTCGACATCTACACCATGGACGCCGACGGCTCCAACGTGAAGCAACTGACGCACGAACTGGGATACGACGGCGGCCCAACCTTCTCGCCGGATGGCCGACTCATCGTCTACCGCGCTCATCATCCCAAAAGCGAGCAGGAAATCGCCGACTACAAAGACCTGCTCAAGCAAGCCCTCATTCGCCCGACCTACCTGGAAATCTGGGTCATGAAGGCCGACGGCAGCTACAAGCGACAGATCACCGATCTCGGTGCAGCCAGTTTTGCCCCGGCGTTCTATCCCGACGGCAAGCACATCATCTTTTCGTCCAACGTGGGGTCGACAGGTGGAATGGGCAATTTCGAACTCTACGGCGTGGATCTGGACGGACGGAACCTCGAACGCATCACCTACACCGATGGCTTCGACGGCTTCCCGATGTTCAGCCCCGACGGAAAAAAACTGGTCTGGGTCTCCGGCCGCAACGGCAAAGTGCCGCACGAAACGAACATTTTCATTGCCGATTGGGTCCCGTAAAAAGCCCGGGAATCCAGTCTCGGACGCCCGGGGTCATTGCGGCACGTCGGACGGCTGCAACAGGCGCTTGGTGTCTTCTTCTGTTTTTCGCTTCTTGATCGCGAGCGTCATGTCCACCCAGTCGTCTGCGACCTTCAGATCGGCATTGCTGGCTGTGGCATCATTGCACTGAATGTCGGCGCGCTCGCGATAGATCAGATTCATGTAGGCCATGGCGTCGTCGTAGTCAGGCCTGAGCTCAATCGCCTTTTTGAGCACCTCGATGCCGTCGGAAACGAGCTCCTGGTTGGCGTCGCGTAGCTGCCAACATTCGGCCTTGCTGATCAGGGGCTGCTCCGGTTTCAGGCCCAACTTCGTCCTCAAATCCATTCGTGGCTGGAAGGCCTGAGTCCAGTCAATCACTCCGATGGAATAATAGGCTTCGGGATCCTTCGGGTCGAGCTCAGATGCCTCGCGGTAATAGTGCTTGGCCACTTCAAACTTCTTCATCGTGAGATTCAGATAGGCCACGCCCTTGACCGCGTTCATATTGGAGCCGTCAAGCTCCAACACCTCCTTGTACTGATCAATCGCCGCCTGGGCCCTTTGAATGTTCTCTGGCGTATCCGCCCCAGGGATGTATTCCTGAGCCAGCGCAGTCGCTAAGTACAGGTGAGCATTTACGTTGCTGGGTTCAACGGAGACCGCTCTCCGGAAATGCTGGATGGCTTCCTCGTACCGGGCGTCCTTGTAGGACTGCACTCCCAGATCGAGTTCCGGGTTACTCCTCTTCGATTGAGGTGCAGCAGGTGCAAGGGGCGACGACGCTAGCAGGGCAAGAAGGAACGGAATCAGACAGGCAGATCTCATGGAGTCCTCGTTCCGACTGAGGATAGCAGTGGGCCCGTCACTATTAGACACCGCCCGTCGAGAAAGTTCTCCGCAGTTTTTGGGGAGCAAAGAGCAGTTACGCCACCGCTAGGAGAGTAGAGTCGGACGCTCGGTGGAGGGCTCTCGCCTCAAGCCGTGCCACAGGAACCACCCGACCACGGCGATCATCCCGGACCACCCGAAGAAGCGAATCACGCCGGCAATCGTGGTGTCCTGTTGCAAAACGCCCAGACTCGAGAAGATCGTGTTCCAGTCGTGTTCGACGTTATCCGGATCGCCGGTCGTGACCAGGGGCAGCAGCATCGCTCGCGCGTCCGCCATGTAGGCTGCGGTGTAGAGCCAATTTTCGAAGAAAAAGAACGAGCAGAACGCAAATGCGGAAGTCTGTCTTTGCGTGAAAAAGTAGGCTGCCAGGAGAAAAGGCACGAGCCACTGCAGCAACGTTCCGCCCCACAGGCCCAAGGTCGGGCCAAACCATCCGAACAGCAGGTGTCCGCCCTCATGGACCACCAGGTTGGCCAGGTCGATGAAAAGAAAGCCGCCGCGGCTGTGGAAAACATACAGCAGGAAGACGGCGTAGAATCCGACCCACGCCACCAATGCCCAGCGCGGCACCGGTTGCCAGTCGGTCTCCCGGAAGTCTGCCCAGTTCGCCAGCATGCTTGTCCGGATGATTGTAGGCGGGCCCTGCGCAACAGCTTAAGTTACGGAAGTTTGTATGCAGTTTGCTTCGCTCCCAAGTTTCACCCTGAAATTCATCCTGCTGCAATCCTGCAGATCTGTCTGGCCGCACAACTTCGTCGGGCCGCTCGGTTCTATATCTCAATTCAAAAGGAGTACGCCATGGCTGACCTGAATCAACTGAAACAGAAATACCAGCCCGTGTTCGACGTCCTTGCCAGGGAAGACGCCACCATCAACGCAGCCGACCTGCAGGGGGACAAGCTTCATATCAAGGCGACCGTCGTCTCAGAAGGCAGCAAAAATCGTGTCTGGGATGCGATCAAGGCCGTCGACCCGAATTTTTCCGATCTCGCGCTTGAAATCACCGTAGCGCAGGGCGACCAGACCTACACCGTAAAGGCCGGTGACAATCTTTCGAAAATCAGCAAGTTGTTCTACGGCGATGCGAACCAGTATTCCAGGATCGCCCAAGCAAACAACCTTGCCGATCCCGACAAAATCAAGGTCGGCCAGTCGCTTCGCATTCCCGCAGCCTAGAGCGGAAAGGGGCGCCCGGTACATTGCTGGGCGCCTCACCTTTACCCGGTTCCAGTCAACCTGCGTCCGACCGGTGGAAGCGTGGATGTTCACCTCCGGTACATCACCCGCGCCCGGAGCGCCAGGCTAGGCGCGCGCCTCTCTATGAAGCCATGGTGGAATTGCTGCCCGGCAAGGCAGCGCGGCCTGCGGCGACCAGCGCCCAACGCCAGGCCTAACTGCGAGAAACCGAAACCCCCGCGCGGCTTTTCAGATCCTTTCGCAGGTACGCCTTGATGTTCTCCGGCAATCTCGAATTGTGGAGAATCTCGCGCACCTGCGCCGGCAGTATCGAGCGAGCGAATTCGACGGCCCGTGCCATTGGTGTCTTCTCGTTGCGCAGCAGGGCCACCCGGACCGGGCGCCGCAACGACCAACGGGGATGACGGCAGACCGCCTCCACGAAGGCGGTGGAGGCCTCGGGCCGCATGAGTGCTCGCACAATCGCCGGCTCTGTCAGCCTCGAGTTTTCAAGAGCGGCATGGACAACGCGCGCCTCTGCATCCAGCAGCAGCGCCCCCGCGACCCGTCCAGAGCCTCGACGAGCCAGTGACAATTTCTCGCCCGACGAAATTGTCTCCATGCGGTTGCACAGCGCTTCGTCGGCAGCCAGTTTGACGTCTGCGGGCACCACGGGAGTGAGTGCCACCTTCATCAGGTCGAAGGTGTAAAGCTGGCGCACCAGGGGCAGCCAGATACGGGGCGGAGTCTTGGGATGCCCGACCAGCGCCAGCCTTAGCTTGCGATGTTTCGCTACGGTTCTATTGTTGGCGAGTTGCTCGAGCGTCTCCGCCGGCAAGTCTCGGCGTTTTAGCAGACTCAGCGCGACATCTTCGCTGAGCACGGCGTCCGCCGCGATGGTTTTGAGATCTTGAGGATCTCTGTCGAGAACCGGAAAACTCTCTTCGACATTGGAGTCGGACGTCACCGGCTGCCCGGGTTCGAGAGCTCTGCGTGCGCCCGTTTTTTGATCGGAGGCCATGAAAGCGTCGACCCATCCGGCTGCCGACTATGAACCCGCCCGTTGCCCGGCCGCCGCCTTCTGCGCCAGTTCGAGCGCACCCCGCGCCGGCTCGATGACCGACAGATTCACGGTCGCCTGTGGAAGTTCGGAAGTGAGCTTATTGTAGAAAACCTCGCGCACGACCGCCGACTGACGAAAGACTCCCCCCACCAGGGCCACTGGGACGCTGGCCAGACCGGCAAACAGCCGGCGGATGACGCTGCCTGCCAGTCCCGCAAGCTCCCTTCCCGCACGGCCCAGAACCTCACGAGCCACCGGATCGCCTGCATCGGCAGCCGCCAGCACCAATGGAAAGAGGCTAGAAAAATCGGGCGGGGGTGATGCGTTGGCATAACGTACCAGATCGTCCAGGGTCGTGAGCTTCCACAGTTCGAGGACGGGCTGCAGCAGTTGAGGGTCTGCGCCGGCGTCTTTCGCGCCCAGCGCAGCGCTGACGGCGGCTCGGCCGATCCACTGCCCTGAGCCCTCGTCTGAGATTGCCAGACCCCAGCCACCCGACCGTGCAATCCGACCTTGCAAGTCACGTCCGTAGGCAATCGAGCCAGTCCCTGCGATGGTGATCACCCCCGGGCCACCTCCAAATGCAGCCTGCATGGCGATCTCGATGTCGCCCACCACCAGCACACGCCCGCGGATGATCTCGGTCATGATGCGGGCAACCACATCGCGCACCTCGGGACGCCCCGCGCCGGACAATCCAACGCAGGTGCTTTCGATTTGTGCGGGATCAAGCTTAGCCGCAGCGCACGCCGCGCGCACCGCCGTGTGGAGTGAGTCACGCACCCGCGCCTCACCCAGCCGGGTGATGTTGCTTCCGCCCGCGGTGGCCGCGCCCAACACCGCGTGCTCGTCTGCCACCAGGCACGTCGTCTGCGTGCCTCCTCCATCAATCCCCAGGTAGATTGCCACGCGGTATTTCTAACACAGCCCGCAGCCCGGGGTGGCAGGACTCTCACTCCCCAGGCGCGCGGGTGAACCTCATAATGAAGGTATTCATCGTTCGCATCGGTTCCCGGACTCGCCATGGGACTTAACCACCTGGATCTCGCCATCATCGCCGTTTACCTGGCTGGCATTACGTTGTTCGGCTTGCGCTTTCGCAAGCGGCAGCGCTCGCTGCGCGACTACTTTCTCGCCGACCGCAATATCCCCTGGTGGGCCATAGCGCTGTCGATCGTCGCAGCTGAGACAAGTACCCTGACGATCATCGGCATACCGGGCATCGCCTACGATTCAAATCTCACCTTCCTGCAAGTCGTGATGGGCTATGTCGCAGGCCGCGTCATCATCAGCTTCGTGCTTCTTCCGCACTACTTCCGCGGCGACCTCTACACCGCCTACGAGCTGATTGAACGCCGTTTCGGGAAGGGCCTGCGCACCGTGACAGCTTCGTTGTTCCTTCTGACTCGCGCTGCCGCCGAGGGTGTGCGCGTGTATGCGGTTTCGATCGTCGTGGCGATCGCTCTGGGCACAGGGGAAATCGCTTCCATTGCCATCATCACCGCGCTGACCCTGATTTACACCTTCGAGGGCGGTCTGGCCGCGGTCATCTGGACCGATGTTGTGCAAACCGTCATCTACGTTGGCGGCACGCTGGTGGGTGTCTTCACGATCCTGCACCTGGTGCCCGGCGGCTGGGCCGCGATTCACTCTCTGGCATCCAGCGCGGGAAAACTGCAGGTGTTCGACTTCACGCCCGACTTCTGGAAGCCCTACACCTTCTGGGCAGGCCTGATCGGGGGCGCTTTCCTGACCACGGCCAGCCATGGTACCGATCAACTGATCGTGCAAAGACTCCTCGCGGCGCGCAACCAGCGACAGTCGGTCACCGCCCTTCTCACCAGCGGGGTCGCCATCTTCTTCCAGTTCGCCTTGTTCCTGACAGTTGGGGTGATGCTGTGGGCCTACTACCAGGTTCCCTCGGCAACCTTCGGCAAGGCCGACTACATCTATCCGAAATTCATCGTCAGCCGGCTGCCTCACGGAGTCTCCGGCCTGCTCATCGCTGCCATCTTGGCTGCGGCGATGTCCAACCTGAGCGCAGCACTCAACTCTCTGTCGTCGAGTTCGATGATGGACTTCTATCTCCGGCGTTGTCCCAACGTCGACGGCCAGACTCAGCTTCGCCTGTCCCGTGTTTCGACCTTCGTCTGGGCGCTAGTCCTGTTCGCACTGGCAGTCTTGTCCCTCCACAAGGTTGGGCGCGTGGTCGAAGTCGGGCTCACGATTGCGTCGGTGGCCTATGGAGCGCTGCTGGGAGTCTTCCTGCTCGGAGTTCTGACCCGACGCGCGAACCAGACCGGCGCCATGGTCGGGATGTTCTTCGGATTTTCGGTCGAACTCTACCTCTGGCTCGCAACCCGAGTGCCCTGGACCTGGTACGTGACCATCGGCACCGGGATCACGTTCGGCATCGGATATGCAATGAGCCTGTTATCGCAAAATCGAACGCCAGCCAGATAGTTCTGCATCGTTTGGAGAATGGCAGGAAGATCATCCCGCCAGCCTTAAACCGCAGGGAAGGCGGCGAAAGTTGCCGAGGGAGGCCGAAACGATCAGCCGGCACAAAAAGCTTTTCCGCAGAGATCGCACCGGCATCGCCCCGGACACGAAGTGTATTTTCCTTGCGCCGGTCGGCCGAGCCGTCCGGGCTTTTGCGGCTAAGGGGTTCTGCGGTTTCCCGGTATACTGCACTCCCCCATGCCCGGCACCGCTCCAGCACAGGCCGCTCCTCAACTCGCCCGCGATCTGGGCGTAAGCCACGCTACGGCCATCGTCGTCGGAACCATCATCGGCAGCGGCATCTTTCTCGTCCCCTCGGAAATGATGCAGGCAGTCGGCTCCGCGAAGCTCGTTTACCTGGCATGGTTGGTGGGCGGACTACTCTCGTTCTTTGGAGCGCTCACCTACGCCGAGCTCGGGGCCATGAAACCCGAGGCGGGCGGCGAATACATTTACGTCCGCGACGGGTACGGGCCGCTGGGCGGCTTCCTCTACGCCTGGACGACCGTCATCATCTCCAAGCCCGCATCCATTGCCACGATTACGACCGGCTTTGTGCGCATCCTCGGTACGTTCCCGGTGTTCTCGTTCTTTTCCAATCCCATCCTTACGAAACCACTCAGCATCACCTATGGCCAATTCGCTGCAATTGCCGCAGCCGCCTTCATTTCGTTCCTCAACTACATCGGCGTGAAGAAAGCGGGAGAGTTCCAGCTCATTTTCACGCTCTTGAAGGTTGCCATCATTCTGGGGACGGTGGTGGCTTGCCTCGGATCTCACCGCGGCGCCGGTTGGAGTAACTTCGCCACTACCTTCACGGGTGCGAAGGGGGGGATCGCCGGCTTCATGGTGGCTCTGGTCGCCGCCCTGTGGGCCTACGACGGCTGGAACGACCTGAATATGGTCGCCGGAGAAGTGCGCAACCCGCAACGCAATATCCCGATCGCGCTCATCGTAGGGATGGCCATGGTGGGCGCGCTCTACGTTCTGATGAACGTCGCCGTGCAGTACGTGCTCCCAGCTTCGGCGATCGCGCTCTCGCCTCGTCCGGCTTCGGCCGCGATCGCCCTGGTGGCCGGGGCTCTGGGCGCCAGCGTGGTTTCGGCAGGCATGGCGCTTTCCATGCTCGTCACGCTCAACGGCACGACGATGAGCGGCGCCCGGGTGCCCTTCGCCGCTGCCCGGGACGGCTATTTCTTCCCTTCAGTCGCCAGAGTACACCCCCGCTTCCTGACGCCCTCGGTGGCCATTGTTCTCCAGTTCGGTCTAGCCAGTACGCTTCTCTTTCTTGGGGGCAGCTTCCAACAACTCTTCAGCCTGGCCATCTTCGCGGAGTGGCTCTTCTACATGATCACGGCCAGCACGGTTTTCGTGTTTCGCCGGCGTGAACCGGATGCGCATCGGCCTTACCGCGTCTGGGGTTATCCGGTGGTCCCGGTCCTGTTTGTTTTGGCCTCCGCCGTCCTGCTTTACTACACCTTCACAGAGAATCTGCGGAACTCTCTGGTAGGAACTTTGGTCATTCTGGCTGGTATACCGGGTTTCTACTACTTTCGCAGGCGTCGCTTGGCGTAGTCGGCTGAAAGCGCAGTGTTGACGCCCGTTTTGAGCCATGGTTGTGCAGCGGTACTGCACTGGTTACCAAGGTACACCGGCGGCAGACACGTTTACCCCTCGGCCGATTTCCCCTACTTTAAGGCTTCCACCCGCGCTCTCTCCCCGGCCCGGGTTCCCCTATTGGAGCATTTGCATGGCAACGCAGTATCACGGACCGCAGTTTGGGCTTCTTCCCGATCGCCGGATTAGCTGGCAGACGCTGGCGACCAGCTACGGGATCGAGGTCATGTTTCTCCTGCTTCTGGTGAACATCGGCCTCCTGTTCCCAGACAAACTGCAGCTCAAGCAGAACTATCACATGACCGAACTGATTCCTCTGCCCAGCCGTGAGCCCAAACCCATGCCGAAGCCGAAGATGGCGGTCGTTCGCGCGAAGTTACTGCCGCCGGCGCCCATCACCTCGCCCCACCTGGTGGTTCCGCGGGAAATCCGCGCGCCCCAGCCCAGGGCCGAGGCCGAGCCCGAGGCTCCCAAGATGGTGGTCAACAATTTTCAACCGCCCCAGATCAAGATGGTCTCCGGCGGAGCCCGTCCCCAGCTGATTCATACCGGTGAGTTTTCCACCGGCAGCTCAGCCACGCCCACGCTCAACGTGCCGGCCACGAAGGTGCAGACTGGCGGCTTTGGCGATCCCAACGGAATCAAGGGTGAAGGCAAGGCGGGTGCGCATCTGGTGGCCGCAAGCACGGGCTCGTTCGATCTGCCGCCTGGCGGTGGAGTTGGAAACGGGACCGGCGGCACCAAGGGGTTGAAAGGGACAGTCGCCAGCGCCGGTTTCGGCAATGGCGTAGCCACTGGCGGGAGCGGAGACGGCCGCAGTAACGGTCGCGGCAGTGCAGTCGCAACCGGGAATTTCGGTCAGCAAGAGCTTTCCCACAGCGGACCAAAAATTCAGACACCGGATTCCGGTCCGCCGACCAACTCGGTGGAAATCACTTTCAAACCAAGCCCGATTTATACCGACGAAGCCCGCCGGCTGAAGCTGGAGGGAGAAGTTCTGCTGGAAGTGATGTTTGGGGCCAACGGACAGTTGCACGTGAATCGCGCGGTCCGCGGCCTGGGTCATGGGCTGGATGAAGCCGCCGTCACAGCTGCCAACCGGATGCGCTTCAAGCCTGCTCTACGAAACGGTCAGCCGGTGGATTCCACCGCAGTCGTACACGTTGTTTTCCAGTTGGCGTACTGAAGAACCATGGAGATAAGAGTCATGCGCACCTTGAATTGGATGGTCCCTGCTACCCTGTTGCTCTCGCTGAGTGCGGTAGCGCAGAATACGGCCGATACTCAGCCGACGTCGCAGCCGGCCACGGTCCAAACGTCCGCTCCGGCAGCAATGCCGGACCAGGCACAACCTCAGGCCACTCCGGCGCAGACCACTGGCACGTCGCAGGTCCCTGCTCCGACGCCGGCCGCGAACGCGCAGCCTGCACCACCGGCCGCCAGCCCGCAGCCTTCGACCATGGACCAGGTGGTCGACCGCTTCGTCATGCGGGAAAAGGGCCTGATCAAGATGCTTCAGACCCGTACGCCTGTGATCGAAACCTATCTTCAGAACCTGTCGCTCGATCCTGCGCTCGGTCCCGTGCCGCAGAACGACAAGTACTTCCTGGGCCGCATGGATCTGAGCACCACCATCGACCGCAAGGACTACATCAAGGACGACCAGAGCATGGAGAAGCACCTGCTCGGCGGCTTCAGCAAGCTCTTCAAGGTCCAGTACCAGCCGCTCGGTTTCTCCTGGATGATTTTTGCCGATCGGAATGACTTCGATCGCCAGCACTACGATTTCCGCTACGTTCGCCGCGAGTTCCTAGGCGACGTGCGCTGCCTGGTGTTCGACGTGACTCCGAAAAAAGGCAGCGGCCAGGGCCGCTTCCTGGGTCGCATCTGGGTCGAAGATCAGGACTACAACATCGTGCGCCTCAACGGTACCTATGCGCCGCGGCCGCGCAACGCTTACTTCTTCCACATGGATAGCTGGCGCCTGAACCTGATTCCGGGTTACTGGGTCCCGGCCTTCATCTACAGCGAGGAAGGCGATTTCAGCGCGGGCGCGAAGAACCAGCTCGCCTTCAAGGCGCAGACCCGCATCTGGGGCTATGACCTGAAGAAGGACGGCCAGTCCGATGAGCTGACCAACATCCGCGTCGACAGCGTGCAGGACGACAGTCCGACCGCGCAGGACGCTTCGCCTCTGGCTGCCGAACGCGAGTGGCAGCAGCAAGCCGAAGACAACGTGGTCGAGCGCCTCACCCGCGCCGGACTCCTGGCTCCCGAGGGCGAACTGGACAAGATTCTCCAGACCGTCGTCAACAACATCGAAATCACCAACAACATCGACCTGCCCCGCCCGGTTCGGACGCGCGTCCTGCTGACGTCACCGCTTGAAACCTTCAGCGTGGGCAACACCATCGTGATCAGCCGTGGCCTGGTGGACGTCCTCCCCGACGAGTCCAGCCTAGCGATGGCGCTCTCGCATGAACTGGCGCACATCGTCCTCGGCCACAACCTGGGCAGCAAGTACGCCTTCAACGACCGCATGCTCTTCTCCGACGAAGCCACTTACCAGAACCTGGGTTTCAAGCACATTCCGGAAGAGGAAACGGCCGCCGACAAGAAAGCCATCGACATGCTCAAGAACTCGCCATACGCCCAGAAACTTGACGGCGCCGGCCTGTTCCTGAAGGCTCTCAACACCCGGGCTGGAGCGCTGAACGCACTGCTCACCGCTCACCTGGGAAACAACATGACCGAAGGCGCAGCGGTTACCCGCATGGCGCAGCTGATGACTTCAGCTCCGCAGATCGACTGGAACAAGCTGGACCAGATTGCGGCCTTGCCCCTGGGTGGACGCGTCAAACTGAACCCTTGGGATGACAAGGTTGAACTGGTGAAGTCGCAGCCGGTAGCCATCACTTCGGCTCGCGACAAGATGCCGTTTGAAGTGACTCCGTTCTTCCCGCGCCTCACCCGCACGGGTACGGCGGACAACGGCGCCGCCAGCGGCAACGCAGCCAACAGCACCAACGCACCCACCACTGCCGCCAACGCCACGCCAGCCAACTAACGACTCTCCATTCAAGGTCGAAGGAAGCGAAGGCCGGGACCGGAAGCAATTTCGGATTGCCCGGCCTTCGTCGTTTTTGACTGCATGGCTGCCGGCTTGCCAGCCACCGGCTCTGTTGCCGGCAGCATCCCAGAGCTAGGCGCCTAAGAACTCAAGGCTAATTTCCCTACTGCGCTCCCAGTCCATCATTCTTGTGGTAATTCGGATACGCCGGCCGCTTGTACTCTGGTGTCGGGTGCTCCTTCAACAACTGCAGCACGACCTCCACGGCCTTCTCGAGTTGGGGATCGTGTCCCCGGCGTACTGCGGCTGGATCGTAGTCCACGTCAAAATCGGGCGCGATCCCGTGATTCTCCACTTCCCAGTCTCCATTTAATCCGTAGAGCGCGAACCGCGGGGCGGTCACATGCCCGCCGTCAATCAATTCGGGATATCCGCCGATCCCGATCAGGCCGCCCCAGGTATTCTTGCCGACCAGCGGTCCGGTACCGGCCTTGCGGAAGTACCACGGCAACGCGTCCCCGCCCGATCCCGCCTGCTCGTTAATGATCATCACCTTGGGACCGTAGATCGATTCCGATGGGCTGGTCCAGTCGGCGCCTTCTCTGGTCACCACGCGGCTGCGCATCGGCCGGTTCAGGAAATCTACGACCCAGTCGGCGAGCTGCCCGCCCTCATTGTTTCGCTCGTCGATGATCACCGCCTCTTTCCCTACCTGCGCAAAATAGTAGCGGTTGAAGTTGTTGTAACCGGCGCCCGCCGTGTTGGGCAGGTAGACGTAGCCCACGCGACCGCCCGTCATCTGATCGACTTTGCGCCGATTTTCCTCGATCCAGTCGAACCGGCGAAGATTTTCTTCGTCTTCTACCGGAACCACCGTAACGTCACGGGAGCCCTTGCCATCCGGGCTTGCCCCTACTTTTAAAACCACTTGTTTTCCCGCGGTCTCCTCAAAAAAGCTGTAGATGTTGTCCGACGCGTGCACATCACGACCGTTGACCACCAGGATGTAGTCGCCCGCTTTCACGTTCACACCCGGCTGTGTCAGCGGTGCCTGCAGCCCGGGATTCCAATTCTCGCCGTTATAGACCTTGGTGATCCGGTAGCGTCCGTTTTCCTGCGCGTAATCTGCGCCCAGCAACCCACCCTTCACTCTCTTTGGCTGCGGACGCTCGCCGCCGCCCACGAACATATGCCCGACCGTGATCTCACCGAGACACTCTTCGAACAAATAGGTCAATTCTCCACGGGAGGCGATACCGTCCAAGTACGGTTCGTACTTCTTTGACACCTTGTTCAGATCCAGTCCGTGATAGTGCGGGTCATAGAAGAAATCGCGTTCGATCCGCCAGGTCTCTCGGTACATCTGCTTCCACATTGCGCGTGGCTCGACGTATACCTCCATGCTGTCCAGTTTCAAAGGACCTTCGCCCGGCTTTGGTGGGCCGCCGCCGGTCGGAGGCTCTCCGGTCCCGGCCATCGCCCACTGCTCCCCCTTGCGGTAAAGGATCTTTCCACCATCGAAGGAAACGGCATAGTCATTCACGTCATCGAGAAACTTATCGACCTTGCGCTTCTCGAGGTCCCACTTGTAGATCGTCTGGCGGAGGTTCTGCTGATCTTCCTCGGTAATTACCGCCGGTCCTTCGGAAATGAACAGCACTCCGGATTTCCCTGTCACCATATTCACATAATTCTTCGCCGGGATGGGCATCGACAGAATACGCTGCGAAATGCCCTCGAAGTCGATCTTCACAACCACGGGTTCGTCTTTTTTCTTGTCCTTGTCCTTGTCCTTGTCTTTGTCTTTATCTTTATCTTTGTCCCTGTCCTTGTCAGAGTCGGCCCCCTTATCTTGATTTTTCTCCTTTGAGTCCTTCGCGACCTCCTTCCCCTTGTCTTTGTCGTCTTTCTTCTCGTCCTTGCCTTTCTCTTCGTCGCTTTCGGGGGCCAGCGGAGACGCCTGATCCCGGGCGAGGACAACCACGTACACGCTGCGGGTGACACGCCGGTTGTCACTGGACATGTCGAATCCCACGGCCGCGGGGCCAAGGTCCGTGCTCGCCGTGAAGTACAGGTATTTGCCGTTCCTGTCGAAGCTGGGGTAGAGCGCATCGCTCATGCCATCGGTCACCTGAAACGCCTTCCCCTGCTCAATCGAGTACACCGACACCGCATGGAAGTGGTTTGGAAGTTGTTTGGTGTATACGATCCATTTGCTGTCCGGCGACCAGCCCTGATTGAACTGCGGGCCCTCGTAATAGTCCGTGTCCACCTTCACGGGCATCCCTTTGGCGAGTTCCACGTACCACAGGTTCAGGCGCTTGTCGCTGAAGGTGATCCTCTTGCTGTCGGGAGACCATACCGGCGAATAGAAAAACGAAGGCGGACTTCCCAGGTTGATCTTTTTCACTTCGCCCAGCCCGCTCTGGTCGCGGATTTCCAGGTTGTACTCCCCGGATGCATCGGAGAAATAGGCCACCTGCTTTCCATCGGGCGACCACGCTGGATCCCGCTCTGCGACCGCGGGCGTGCGCGTCAGATTCCGGATGTCGCCCTTATCGGACGGCACCGTGAAGATCTCTCCCCAGGCTTCCATCACGGCCCTCGCTCCGGAGGGCGAGATTCCAAAGTTCTGGATGCGCTTGGGATCAACCTTCACGAAGTGCGGCCGCACCTGCGGGAAATCGCCCGCCACCCTCACATTGACCGGTTTGGTGTCATGCGTGCCCAGGTCGTAGAGCCTCAGTGCCCCGAACTGCTCAATGACGATGGCACCCGGTCCGGCCGACGCCGACTTGAAATCAAGTCCATCGTTCTTGATGACCTCGCTCACCTGCTTGTTGTTCGTGTCATAGGCAAACAGCGACACCGGACCATTCCGATCCGAGAGAAAGTAGACCATGTCTCCCACGTACATCGGGTTGAAGTCGTTCGAGTTTTCCCGCGGGACCTTCTCGATGTGCGAGTCTTTCAAGTCTGCAATCCAGATCGGCGTGGTCTGCCCGCCGCGATACCGCTTCCATGCCCGCTGCCACTGGCCGTGGGGAACGTACGCAACACGTATTCCGTCCGGGGACATCGAAGCCGCATCCACAATCGGCAGGGGATACTCCGTTGGAAAACTCCCATCCAGCGCGATGGCAAACAGCTTGGCATTGAATCCGTAGGAACTCGTACGCGCAGAGAGGAAAAGAACACTCTTGCCGTCCGCTGTCCACCCCACCACCTCGTCAAGTCCCGGATGGTAGGTCAGGCGCTTCGGCACGCCGCCGGTGGTGGCCACTACATACACATCCGGGTTTCCGTCGTACTCTCCGGTAAACGCAACCCAGTTCCCATCTGGCGAAAACGCGGGCGCCGTCTCCGTGCCCGTCCCGGAGGTCAGCCGGCGAGCATCCCCTCCGTCGCGGCTCACGATCCAAAGATTGCCGCCGTAGTTGAATACAATCTGAGTCTTGCTGACAGCAGGCCTTCGCAGCAACAGTGGCGGAGTACTCTCGGCGGATGCCAGGGAAACGATCAGGACAAGCAGGCAGACGAAGCACTTGCGCATGGAGGGCTCCTGATGAAAGTGAACCGGGAAATGCTAGTGTTTGGCCCGAAACGAGGTCAATAAGGGTGCCTGCAGGTGATCCTTCGCGGCCGACCCAATCTGGCCGAGAGAAGGCGAGCGCCCTGCGATCAATTTCGAACAATACCAGGATGGTTACTGTTACGCTGCTTTCTCCGCGAGCTCCGCCGTTCTGTCCTGGATGTTGTGTGCTGACTGAGCGTGCGCGGGAGCCGGTTGCAGAATCTCCTGCTCCGAATCCCCTTTCGTCACAAAGTCGCAACTTCCCGTGACGCCTGCGCAATGCAAGACTTTCATGGTGACCCTGAAAAAGCGGCTCACTATAGCACAGGTTCGCACCCTCAGTTTCGGGAGAGAACCGTTGGGGGGGATCCCATCTGCCCCGTCATTACCTCGGTAACCGCCTTTTTTCTCCAACATTTAACACTGCATTGACCTTCCTGTAAGAATCCGGTTGCACACTAGGTAGTGCAGATCGTGTAGTTGTCAGCCGGTACTCCGCCCGTCAAGGAGCTGACTCATGCGCAAGCTCACCATCGTTTTCTTCGATGCCGGCGGAGGCCACCGCAATGCCGCCGAAGCGCTCAAGAGCACTCTGGAAACGCAGTCCCACCCTTGGGACGTGAGCCTCCTGAACCTTCAGGAACTGCTGGATTCGATTGACGTGATTCGGAGGGCCACCGGCATCCGGATCCAGGATGGCTATAACCTGATCCTGCGCAAGGGCTGGACCCGGCCTACGCCACAACTGCTCGTGCTGATGCGCGCACTCGTTCGTCTTTACCACGGGCCGGTGGTCTCGGTTCTGGAAAAATACTGGCGCGAACATCCGACCGACGTCGTGCTGTCGGTCATTCCACTGTTCAATCGCGCGCTGGCAGAAAGTCTCTGCGAAGCAACCCCGGCGACCGCCTTTGCGACTCTGCTCACGGACCTCGCGGACTGTCCACCCCACTTCTGGATGGAACCGGAGTCCGAGTTCCTGATCTGTGGTACCAAGCGCGCCGAGCAGCAAGCTTTCGAGATGGGCCACGCCCGGCACCGCATCTTCCGAACGTCGGGGATGATTCTGAAACCCATGTTCTACGAGAAAGTCTCGTTCGACACTGCAACGGAAAGAAAGCGCATGGGCCTCGATCCCGGTCTTCCGACCGGTATCGTCATGTTCGGGGGCCATGGCGCTCCGGTCATGACAGAAATTGCCAAGAAGCTTGACCAGAGTGCGAGCGAAGTGCAACTGGTGATGATTTGCGGCCACAACCAGAAGCTCTTCGAGGAACTGAAAGACCTGCGGCCAAAGAAGCCGCTGCTGGTGGAGGGGTTCACGTGTGAGGTCGCCTACTACATGTCGCTCGCCGATTTCTTCATCGGCAAGCCTGGTCCGGGGAGCATCAGCGAAGCGCTGCAATTCCATCTGCCGGTGATCGTGGAGCGCAACAAGAAAACGATGCCGCAGGAACGCTACAACACAGACTGGCTGGCCGAGAAGCGGCTGGGCATTGTCCTTCACAGCTTCGGCGAGATCGCTGTCGGGGTTCAGCAACTTCTCGAGAAAGCTACTTTTGCTGAATTGCGCGCCAACGCCCGCGCCTACTCGAACCGTGCCATTTTCGAAATTCCCTCCATCCTCGACGAGGTTCTCGAACGCCACGTTCCGTACTCGGTGCCGATGTCGCCGGCTTACACCGGCACACGTCCCGTTGGCCACGACGAGGCCTGGGCAGGCTCGAGTGGAATGACCTAGAATCAAGTCAGAAGGCTGCTTGAGATTCCCGGAGGTCGCCGACGCGGTGATTGAGCGTGATCGCTGTGAACGTCAGCCTCGAAGAGCCGGCACCGCTCTATAACGCTCCAGTAACTCCGGCGCCAATCCATTGGCGCCCGCGATCAGCGCATACAGCCGTGCGCTGGGCCGCATCGTGCGCACCTGGGTGTTCGGATCCAATTGCACCAGTCCGAAACGCAGGGTCCAGCCTTCGGTCCACTCGAAATTGTCGGTCAGGGTCCAATGGAAGTAGCCGCGAATGTCGTGCCCCTCGGCGATCAAGCCGTGGAGTTCCTTGACCACGTTCACAATCAGCCACGGCCGGATACGATCCTGGGCGTCCGGAACACCGTTTTCCAGAATGTAGATCGGTTTTTTCAGCCGCAACGCGCGCTCAACCGCGACGCGCACGGCTTTCGGATATGCCTCTCCGTAGGGCCGCTCGACTCCGTGATCGCCCTGCGGCACGTGTTCCGGCACAAAGATGCGTCCGAACATGTGCGCGATGTTGCGCACATCGAACGCGACATGGAGGCGGTTGTAGACGTTCAGTCCGACAAAATCGCAGGCGCCCTTCACCTCGCCCGCATTTCCGTCCATCAAGCTTAAGGGGAACGGAAGATGGCCCTGTTCCACAAGCCGTAGAAAGGTCTCGTTGAAGGTTTCGTTCAGCAGACGCGCCACCCAGCGATCGAACATCGTTGCGACGGGTTCGAACACCACGTAGTGCTGAGCCCAGCCCACCTCGGCTTCCGGCTGGAGTTCATGAATCGCGCGATAGGCCAGCAGATGGCACTGCGCCAGAACACTGGTGACGCGAATGGCGGTCGCTACCTGACCGATTTTGCCCGGCGGAAACTCTCCGAGAACGTATCCGGAAGCAGCGTAGACGTTCGGCTCATTGAAAGTCACCCAACACTGGCACAAATCCCCCAACCCACTGACCACGTAGCGTGTAAAGCGTTCAAAGCGCGACGGCGCCTGCGGGTGTACAAACGCTCCCTGCGCTTCGAACCACGATGGATTGGTGAAGTGGTGCAGGCACACGATCGGACGAATCCCCCGCCGGACCAGTCCCGCGAGCAATACGCGGTAACGTTCCAGCGCCAGTGGATCCCAACGCCCCTCCTCCGGCTCTATCCGGCTCCATTCCACCGAGAGGCGAAGCGCATTGATTCCCATCTGTTGCGCCAGATCGAAGTCCGGGTCGGCATTCGCCCACCAGTTGCAGGCCAGGCCTGAGCAGTCGCCGGACTTGATCCGTCCCGACCGTTCCCAGTCTGCCCACTGGCTGTTGACGTTGTTCCCCTCGACTTGATAGGCAGCGGTTGATACCCCCCACAGGAATCCAGGGGGAAATTGCAAGTGCCCGACGCTTGACTCCGCCTCACTCACTCTTCTTTGGTCCCTTCCCCGGCAATCCGACTGGATTCTCGTGAGTCTTCTCACGGAAGCCGCCCTTCATGCCGCCCGCGAGGCCTACGCTGGATTCCCCAAACTTGTCGCGCAGGCGGTCGGCTGCGGCCAGCGCCTGCTTCCAGCGCTGCTGCCGGGCTCCATCCAGCAGACTAATCTGCCCCGCTGCATCTTCAAATGACGAAACGTGCACCCCCAGCAAACGCACCTCGGCCCCGGGCTTCCAGTTTTTGCGGAACAGTGTCCGGATCTCGGCGAAAATCTCCGTATCCAGTTGCGTCGCCGCCGACAGCGAGTGGGCCCGTGTAATGGTCGTGAAGTCCTTGTAGCGCAGCTTCAACTGCATTGTGCGTGCATGGAGTCCATGCTCCCGCAGCCGCCGCCCCACCATTTCCGACAGTCGCATGAGGGTTGACTCCAGCTGTTCCTGTCGCGCCGTGTCTTCATTGAACGTGTGCTCGTGACTGATCGATTTGGGATCCGCATCCTCTCCAACTTCGGTGTCGAACCATCCACCTGCATCCTCACCGCGGGCCTTCCCTGCCAGCGCCAGACCCCATTTTCCGAAGCGCTGTTCCAGTACGTCATCCTCCAGACGCCCCAGATCTGCCACCTGCTCGATACCCAGAGCATGCAGGTTCTGCTCCATCACTTTGCCCACGCCGGGAATGTCCCGTACATCCAGCGGCGCCAGGAACTTCGCTTCCTGGCCGGGGATCACCCACAGCACGCCGTTTGGCTTGGCCTTCGCCGACGATACCTTGGCAATCAGCCGCGAGGCCCCAATCCCGATCGAGCAATTCAGTTGCGTGTCAGACTTCATCTTCTTGTGCAGCGCATGTGCCGCCCGCAATGCAGGCCCATGCAGGCGGTCGGTCCCAGTCATATCCAGGTAGGCCTCGTCGATCGACGCCATCTCTACCTGCGGCGAAAACGTGTTCAGCACTTCGTAGACCTTCGCAGAACACTCCCGGTACCGCTCCGGATGTCCATTCACAAAAATTGCCTGCGGGCAAAGTTTGGCGGCGGTGCGCAAGGGCATGGCCGAATGCACTCCAAATTTTCGCGCCTCGTAGGACGCCGCCGACACGACTCCGCGCTCATCGCGTTGCCCGCCCACCACGACGGCTTTTCCCTTCAGGGAAGGATCGAACAACTCCTCCACCGACACGAAGAACGCGTCCATGTCGACGTGGAAGATGGTTTTGGGGGCAGCCGGCATAGAAACAGGCGGGGAACACCTCGATGAAATTCTAGCAGCGTCCCGGCTTTGATACAGCAGGCTCTGCTTCCAGGCTTGCGAATCTGAGGCAGGCTCTTGTCGTACCGGTCATCCTTCAGTTCAGTCGCTCCCCGGGATCAGGGCGCGGTCGACGCCCGCGCCTGTCGCGCACGCTCGTACACCTTCCCATACTCCTTCGCCGACGCCGCCCACGAAAAGTCGCGCGCCATTCCGTTGCGCATCAGCACCTGCCACGATGCCTCATCGCGAAAGGCCTGCAAGGCTACCCTCACCGTCAACAGGAGCGATTCCCCGTTGTATTCGCTGAACTTGAAGCCTGTTCCTTTGCCTGTCCGTGCGTCCCAAGGTTCAATGGTGTCGTCGAGCCCGCCCGTCGCGCGCACAATCGGCACGGTTCCGTACTTCAAGCTGTAGATCTGGTTCAACCCGCAAGGCTCGTATCTTGATGGCATCAAGAACATATCCGCACCGGCTTCGATCTTGTGTGCGATCGTATTGTCGTAGGCCACTTTCACTGCAATCTTTTGCGGGAACTGCTTCTGCAGACGGAGAAACATCTCCTCGTATTCCTTGTCGCCCGTCCCCAGCACAACCAGGATCATGTCCTCGCGGGCCAACCGGTCCATGATCTGCGCGATCAGGTCAAATCCTTTCTGAGCAGCAAAGCGCGATACGATTCCAATCACGGGCAGCTTGGCATCCGCATTGGCGATTCCGAAGGTCTTCAGCAGATCTTGCTTGTCTTTGGCTTTGCCGCTCAGATCCGAAGGTGAATACTTGGCGGCAATGAATTGGTCGTTCGCCGGGCTCCATTCGTCATAGTCAACCCCGTTCAGAATGCCCGTCACGGTCGCCGCCCGCAGACGCAACACGCCCTCCAACCCGAATCCGTACTCGGTGGTCTGGATCTCCTGGCTGTACTTCCTGCTCACCGTGGTCACGTAGTCGGAGAACACCAGCGCGCCTTTCAGGAAATTCACCTGCCCGAAGAATTCCATCTTCGAAATTGTGAACAGATCCCAGGGCAGCATGAGTAATGGCAGAATCTCCGCAGGGAACAGGCCCTGGTATCCCATGTTGTGGATCGTGAACACGTTGGCCACGTCCTGAAACGCGGGGTCCTCGGCGTACAGCGTCCGCAACATAACGGGGACCAGCGCGGACTGCCAGTCATGGCAATGAAAAACCTGTGGTACGCCCAGGATTTTCGATGCCTCGATCACCGCCCGCGAGAACAGCGCAAATCGTTCTGCATTGTCCGGGTAGTCCCCGGCCGGCGTTCCATACAAGGCTTCCCGTTCAAAGTAAGGTGGATACTCCACGAAGTAGTAGCGTACGCCGCCGCTGCTTGGCCCAGCTACCACCGAGCAAAAACGATAGCGGTCATCGAAAGGCACCGTGATGCTGCGTACCACTGTCTGCGGGTCGGTCAACTTGGTTTGCCGGTAGCGTGGGAGATAGACGCTGATCTGGTGGCCCTGTGCCGCGAGCGCGCCGGGCAGGGCGCCCACCACGTCGGCCAGTCCCCCGGTCTTGGAAAACGGAACACCTTCCGAGGCCGCGAAGGCAATATGCATGAGGGCTTCCTCCTGAAAACACCGCGACCGCTCCGGGCAGGATATGATGAATCAGCACCGGGCCGACTTCCGGCCTGCTCTTGTGATCGCGGAATAAGCGTGCTAAGTCTAACTGGGGTTTCAAAAGAGGGTCAACGTGCCAAAGGTCGTGGCTGAAAGCGGGAAGCGCGAGCGAAAGCCCAAACTCGGCCAGCACTTCCTGGCGAACGATTCTGCCGCGCTGCGCATTGTCGAAGCGCTGGGCGATATTTCGCAGAGCACGGTGCTCGAGATCGGTCCCGGTCGTGGGGTCCTGACGTCACTGCTTGCCCGGCGTGCCCGCCGCCTGATCGGGATTGAACTCGACCGCGTAATGGCCGCTCAACTCCGTATGCAGTTCGCCCTCTATCCCAACGTCGAGATCATCGAAGGCGATGTGCTAGCCATCGACTTTACGACCCTGTTCGGCCCCAAGCCCGGCGCCTCGCGTCCCGGACTTGTGCAGGCTCCCGAACAGGTGCGCGTGGTCGGCAATCTTCCCTACTACATCACTTCCGACATCCTGTTGCATCTGTTCTCCTTCCGCCAGTGCTTCGAGACGATCGTGATCATGGTGCAGAAGGAAGTCGCCGACCGGCTGTCGGCTTCACCCGGCAGCCGGGACTACGGCCTGCTGTCGGCCACCGCGCAACTCTACGCCAAGATTGAGAAGCTGTTCACCCTGCCACCGGGGGCGTTCGCTCCGCCGCCCAAGGTGCACTCATCGGTCGTAAGGCTGGCGATGTCGCCGCGCATCGACGACCTCGACGTCCCCGAAGAGCCTTTCATCAAGTTCCTGAAGCTCTCCTTCGGACAGAAGCGCAAGACGCTCTGGAACAACCTCAAGACTGAGTACCCGCAAAAGGCCTTGCGCGCCGCTCTTCAGCAAGCCGGCGTCAAATCCGTGGTGCGGGCGGAAGCGTTATCGTTGGAGAAGAACGCAGCCATCTTCCGGGCGCTGTTCGCGAACAACGGCAACCTGTCCCCATCGGGCCAGTAGCCCCACTCCGAAAGGAGGTTCCCCGTGGGTACGACCACCATTCGCCACCCTGCCGTCGCTGGACAATTTTATCCGCGCGACGCCCAGGCTCTCCTGGACGATGTCCGTTCCTATCTCGCTCCGTCCGCTGAGGCATTTCAAGCCTTCGGTTGCGTCGTGCCACACGCGGGCTACATGTATTCCGGACACGTCGCCGGCGCAGTCTACGCGCGGCTGGATGTCCCTGAGCGTTGCATTATTCTTTGCCCCAACCACACCGGCATGGGACACGCTCTCTCGATCATGACCGAAGGCGCATGGGAAACCCCCCTGGGCACGGTGCCGATCGACACCGAAATCGCATCCGCACTCCGTGCCCAGTTCCATCTGCTCATCGGTGAAGCCGACGCTCATCGCACCGAGCACGCCATCGAAGTTCAGTTGCCGTTTCTGCAAACCCTGCGCCCGCGGGTCCGCTTCGTTCCCATCGCCATTGGCACTCGCCATTACGAGGCTCTCGAGGGACTGGGACAAGCGATCGGAGAGGTGCTTGCCAACCAAGCGGACCGCGTCCTGGTGCTGGCCTCGAGCGACATGAATCATTACGAGTCTGACCAGATCACGCGCGTCAAGGATCACAAGGCCATCGAGCGGATCCTTGCTCTCGACCCCCGCGGGCTCTACGACATTGTGATGAGCGAAGACATCAGCATGTGTGGGTACGGGCCCACGGTCGCCATGCTGACCGCCGCCAAACGTCTGGGCGCGACCTTTGCGGAACTGATCCGCTACGCCACCTCGGGCGATGTTTCCGGAGGTCGCGAAATGGTGGTCGGTTACGCAGGTATCATGGTGAGGTAGTTTTCGGCAGTTTTTCGCTGCAGCGGCCAGACGTAAGGACAAGCAAAAGGCGGGCGACCTGTGGGTCGCCCTTCAAAATCCAGGCTGGAGCCAGCTGCTACCGTGGCCGGCTCGGCGGCGCACTGTGTCCGCCCGAAGATCCGCCTGTGCGACCCGCACTACCACCGGTGCTGGCGCGGCTGCCGCCGCTGCCGGCATGGCTGTTGCCCGCCGCGCCTCCGAAGCCCGAGGGGGAGCCCGATCCCCAGATCCGCGTGGGCGGTCCCGTGCGCACGCTCATCGGCCCGTTCTGCTGCACCTGATGTGACACCTTGCCGAGGTTGCTGACGGTCCCTCGTTGAATCCCGAGTCCGGCGGTGTCGCTTTGCACCAGCACTCGCTGCGGCGTTCCCGCGCTTGCTCCAAGAAAGGATCGCCCGACTGCAACCGTTGCCGTACCGCGCACCGGAGGCTGCGGCGACGTAAACCGCTTTGGAGGATGGGTCACGGGCGGCACACCATACCATGTTCCAAACCCACCCGGCGCCCACATCCAGCCGTATCCCGGTACGAACGACCATCCGCCGTAGCGATAGGGCATCCAGCCCCACGGGTAAGACGAAACCCACATGTACCCGTAACCTGGATAGAACATCCACGCCCCATCTGCGAATGGGCTCCAGCCGACCCCGGTGAAGTATGGTTGCCACATCATTCCGTAACCCGGAACGTCGTAGTAGTTGCCGTAGTAGTTGAGGTCGCTGACTCCGTATCCATACGGGTAGTTGTGGTACGACCCCTTATTTGCATACGCCTGCTCGTATTTGGTCTGCTGCTTGTCCCAGGCGTCGAGCGGCATTTCTTCGACGTCTTTTGCGACCGTGAATTTGTTGTTATCGGCAAGATCGAAGGTCAGCGACTTATTCTTGCTGACCACCACATTGCCGGACGCTCCCTCGACCTTGAGCTCACCACTGAACACGGCCAGCTCGGCTTCCGTGGCTTGCAGGTTGACCCGGAAGTGCGCAGCTTCAGTGGGCTGCACGGTCTCGTTCTCGAAAAGCACGGTGAATTCGTCACCCTTATGCTTGTCGTTGTAGTTCACGTAGGCCACTCCGGCCTCGACGATCACTGTCGAGAAACGCGCCCCGGTGTCGCGCAACCCGAGCGCGCTGAACTCGACCGTTGTCCTGGGCCCGATCCTGACTGTACTTCCATCCTCAAATTCGATTTCGGCGCGCCCGTCATCCTTGGTTGCGACTTTCATGCCCTGGGTAATCGGCATGTTGAGGAAGGCGTTCTCATAGCCCTGCCCAGTATTGCGGTCAACCACCGCCGCGCCCTCCACGTTGCTGAGCCGAACGATGCGTGCCTGTGAATCTGCGAAAGCTGGCGTAACCGCGAGCCCCAGCCCCACGACCAATGCGAGCGACGTCCCCAAGCTGCGCTTCAACATATAGCTCTCCCGAGAACACTCGAACCCTTACCCATTAGAACACCTTTACGACCGTTTAGTTGCCAGGGGTTTCAGTAACTTCCGGCCCTGCACGGATACCGATGCTGAAGGTTACTGCCTCGCCCGGTCGATTCTTCAATTCCCAGGAAACCCCCGCCCGATCAGCCCCTTAGAGATCATCGTTGAATCAGGTCAACGCGACGCAGTTGCGCCGCCGGCGGCCAGCAAACGCTGCGCCCGTGCCCGGGTCACGTTGATGACGGTCTGGTCCGCGACGATCCGCTGCAGGATCGGCGCCACGGCTTGCAGCTCGTCCAGGCTCCTCTCTCGAACCATCTCTTCCATTCGCTTCAGCTCTTCCTCAAGCGCCAGCTTTTGGTAGTGGTGGTAGTAATCCAGCCGGCGTCCGAACTCGAGCGTGGTCGAAATGTTCTGAAAAAGCGCCGTGAGTTCCTGCACGGCGGGAAGAAGCGAGTAATTGTAACTCGCCTGCGTGCTGCGCTGGCGGTCTCGATAGCTCAGCACCTTCGCACCCGTCGAGGCGATATTGCGCTTGCCCGAATCGACCTTGCCCTGAAAGTACTTGGCCTTGGCCGCCAAGTCGAAGGCCTTCTCGCGCGCGGCAGGGGAGAGCGTGAAATCGATGTGGAAAGGATCTGTGGGCTCAGACTCGGCAGTGAGTTTGCCGGTCGAGTCATATCCCGCCCGCCCATCAGACGAAACGGTTAGCACATAGTGATCGGGGATCGACTGCGGAAAATCCAGCGAGAACGTGACCGTCGCGACGTCCGGATTGGAGTCCTGCGCGCTCGCATTCAAGGGGGAAACCGCGATCGCCACTAGCAAACACAGCAATACACGAGTGGAAGCCACCGACCAGCCCAGGGGAGTCGAAATCATAGGGAACTTGAGAGATTGTATATGCTGGATTGGAAAACTGAAGGGGATATCGGTGCTGTCGTTTTCATTTCCTCCGGCGCGCGCTCCTTACCGCCGGCCCGCACCCTGCCGTACCAGAGTCGCCGCGGTATGCAAGTGACAGATCGCAATTGCCAGCGCATCTGAAGCATCCGCCGGCTCCGGCGGCTCCGGCAAGTCCAGCAGCCGTGTCACCATGTGCTGCACCTGCTGCTTCTCGGCCTTCCCGTATCCCACCACCGCGGACTTGATCGACAGCGGCGCATATTCGGCCACCTCCAGCCCGGCCTTCGCAGCCGCCAGCATGGCAACACCGCGCACCTGACCCAACTTCAGAGCCGACTTCACATTCAGTGCGTAAAACACATCTTCAATCGCCACTTGTTCTGGTTGGTGTTCCACAATGAGTTCCTCGAGCCGAGCATAAATCGTATTCAACCGCACGGGCAACGGCTCGCGGGTGGACAGCTTGATCGCCCCGCAGCACAGGCATGTGAGCTTCCCGGAGGTTGCGAGTTCCACGATTCCGTATCCGGTGTATTCGGTCCCACAATCGATGCCAAGAACCCGCATACCGCCAGTGTAACGTTTCCGCCGACAAGGGACTATATCCGGCGTGGCGCTCCGTCACACTTCCTGGCTGGTCCGGACTCAGCCGATTCCCGGCCACCCTCAGCAGCACCGCGGACGCCGTTCCCGGTTCGCCTCAGTTTCCCGGAGAAAGTCCGCGTACGCTTCTCGCGAAGACGCAGTTCCCTGCCGCTGTAGAAATCGCATGTACGCGGACTCGTCAAAAATCTCTCGCAGCATGCATCGCATCATCGCGACCGATTGGGCCATCTTGGCGAGGAATGAATTCTTCAGGATTCGCATGCTCATCCCTGTTCCTCCACGGCAAACCGCGTGGCCACAAACGGGGTCTCGCGCACCCGAGCTTCCTTCTGCCCGCTCAACACCCGCGACCACTCCAGAACCGACTCCACCAGAATCATCGCGATCATGACGATCAGAATCCCCGTCACCACCGCGTCGAGGCGGTCATTGAATATGAGCCGTGCGGTCCCGGGGGTGCCTGCCCCGACGCTCGTCGCCAACTGCTGCACATGCGCCAGGAATCCAATCCTGGGATTGGGATCAAAAATTTTGTGGTAGGACGCCGTAAAGGTCACCGCTACCAGCCAGAGAAGCGGGGTCAGAGTAACAGCGGCATAGCGCGCACGGCCCATCTTGATGACAATCGTCGTCGCCACGCACAGGGCCACTGTCGCCAGCAACTGGTTGGAAATCCCAAACAGTGGCCACAGGGAGTTGATTCCGCCCAGAGGATCCTTTACTCCCTGCCAGAGAAAATATCCCCAGGCTCCGACGATCAGCGCGCTGTTCGCGAGGATACTGGGATACCAACTCGTCCTCCCCAGCGGCTTCCACACATGCCCCAGAGCATCCTGCACCATGAACCGCCCCACCCGGGTTCCGGCGTCGAGCACCGTCAAGATAAAGAGAGCTTCAAACATGATCGCAAAGTGATACCAGATGGCCATCAAGGCCTGCCCGCCGATGCTGCGCGAAAAAATGTTCGCCATCCCCACCGCAAACGCAGGTGCTCCACCGGTACGATTGAACAGCGTCTGCTCTCCCACCGCCTGCGCCAGGTTGTGCATATCGACGGCCGTCACCGGAAATCCCCACCCGGAGATCGTTGCGGTCGCAGCTTCTGGCAAGTGCCCTACGATACCTGCCGGGCTGTTGATCGCGAAATAGGTTCCGGGTTGCAGCACGCAGGCAGCGATCGTGGCCATGATCGCCACCATCGATTCCGCGGCCATCGCTCCGTAGCCCACCATGCGCGTCTCCGTCTCGCGCGAAATCAGCTTGGGAGTCGTTCCGCTCGAGATCAACGAATGAAATCCGCTGATGGCCCCGCAGGCAATCGTCACAAACGCAAACGGAAACACTGTGCCCGCAAACACCGGCCCCGAGCCATCGATGAATCGAGTCAAGGAAGGCATATGCAATGTAGGCCGCAGCGCCACGATGCCGAGCGCGAGCATCGCGATCGTGCCCAGCTTCACGAACGTGCTGAGATAGTCGCGCGGTGCCAGCAGCAGCCACACCGGTACCGCCGAGGCCGCGAATCCATAGAGGATGATCAAGATTGCCAGCGTTGGCGCCGTCAATGTGAAGTATTTCCCCACCGACGGTGTCTGCGAAGCCCACTGCCCGCCCCAGATTGCAAGCAGCACCAGGCCAAACCCCAGCATCGAACTCTCCAGCACCTTCCCCGGACGGATCCGCCTCAAGTACACACCCATGAGCAGCGCGATCGGGATCGTCATTGCGATTGTGAATGTTCCCCATGGGCTCCCCTTCAACGCATTCACCACGATCAGCGCGCAGACGCCCAGCAAGATGACGATGATACTGATCACCGCGACATAGGCAACAAACCCGCCGACCCGTCCTACCTCGTCCTTCGCCATCTCGGTCAGTGACTTCCCGTCCCGCCGCACCGAGAACAGCAGGATCACAAAATCCTGCACACACCCGCCCAACACGGCACCGACCAGAATCCACAAGGTCCCGGGCAGATACCCAAACTGCGCAGCCAGCACCGGGCCGACAAGCGGCCCAGGCCCTGCGATCGCCGCAAAGTGATGGCCGAACACCACCCACTTGTTTGTGCGCACGAAATCGCGCCCGTTCTCCAGCCGCTCCGCTGGAGTCGCCCGCATCGCGTCCAGGGCGAGCACCTTGGCCGCGATGAATTTGCTGTAGAACCGGTACCCCAAAGCGTAACTGCACACTGCAGCCACCACCAGCCACATCGCGTTAATCTGCTCGCCCCGATGCAGCGCTATCGTTGCCACCGAGAGGGCACCCAGCGTTGCGACACCACCCCACCACAGAAGCTGTAACGGCTTTGGCATCCTTGCCATCCAACGAACCGCCTTTCACGATTGCACTAGCTTTCCCGCAACCCCTCTGATTTCCGCGCGCCGACGGGTCTTGGCCGCCTGTATTCTGACCTCTGCTTCCCGTAACAATATCGATTTTCTTCAACACTTCGACCCGTGCCCGTTTAATGGTAATCTTTATAGTTCCGACCAAGGTCCAGGCTCTAGCTGTTCTTCCCAAATGCTTTAGGGAGCGGGCACTACACCCGAAGCGGACCTGCAGTACAAATGTTCATCCCTATCGACAGGAGCAGGCAATGAAGATCGGCATGTTGACCGGCGGCGGCGATTGTCCCGGACTGAACGCGGTCATCCGCGCTGTGGTGCGCAAGGGTACTTTTCACTACCAGGACGAATTCGTCGGCTTCATGGAAGGCTGGCGTGGATTGCTCGAAGAGAAGACCATGCCCCTCGATCTCGAGACGGTTGGAGGCATCCTGCCGCGCGGGGGCACCATCCTGCGCACTTCGCGGACCAATCCCGCAAAGCACTCCGACGGCCTGCAGCGTTGCGCGGATAACTTGAAGGAGAACGGTTGCGAAGCCCTGATTGCGATCGGGGGTGACGATACTCTGTCCGTCGCGCAGAAGCTTTTCCAGAACGGCATCAAGGTCATTGGAGTTCCGAAAACAATCGACAATGACCTTGCCGGCACCGACTTCACGTTCGGCTTTGACACAGCCGTGAATGTGGCCACCAGCGCCATCGACCGGGTTCACACCACTGCGGAGGCGCACAATCGCGTCATCGTTGTGGAAGTTATGGGACGCGACTCCGGCTGGATCGCCGTCTATAGCGGTGTCGCCGGCGGCGCCGACGTCATTCTGATCCCCGAAGTGCCCTTCGACATCGACAAGGTCGCCGAGCTCATCAAGCAGCGTCACGCCCGTGGCCGTTACTTCAGCATTGTCGTTGCTGCGGAAGGGGCGAAGTTCGCCGGTGACATTCAGATGCACGAAGGTGCGCCCGTCGTACAAGATATCAGCAAGGACGAGTTCGGCCACCTCCGCCTGGGAGGAATCGGCAACATCCTGGCCCGCGAAATCGAAAAGCGGACTGGTTTCGAGACGCGCTCGGTCGTCCTCGGCCACATCCAGCGGGGCGGCTCGCCCAGTTCCTTCGACCGTGTGCTCGCCACCCGTTACGGTCTCGGCGCCATCGACATGGTTCATCGCGGCGAATGGGGGCACATGGCCGCTCTTCGGGGCAATAAAATCGTCTCAGTCCCTCTTGCCGACGCCATCTCCAGCAACCGCAAAGTTGACCCCGAGCTGATCGAAGTTGCGAATGGCATTCTCGATAAGCTTGTAAGAGACAATGAACCCGCCATGAAACCTTAGGGCGATGATGCGTCAGGAGGAAAAATAGCAGCCGGCGGTCCGTCCGCCGGTTTTTCTTTCGCCGTGCGGCTCTCCGCGATCCCGCTGAGAAAACCCGCCCTGTGTGGGGCGGGTTCATCCTCGACAGAGACCGACTCGTCGAGCCAGGTTACTTCTTGTCGGCTGCCGGTGTTGCCGCGTTCTTGTCCGCGATGGATACCAACTCCACTTCAAAAATCAGGGCCGAGCCCGGCGCAATGTCTGGACCGGCTTGCCGATCTCCGTACGCGAGATCCGGCGGTATAAACAGCTGCCACTTCGATCCCACGGGCATCAACTGCAGCGCCTCGGTCCATCCCTTAATCACGCCACCCACGGGAAACGATACCGCTTGCCCGTGCTTCTCAGAACTGTCAAATTCCTTCCCGTCAATCAGGGTCCCGCGGTAGTTGCAGCTCACGGTGTCGGATGCGGTCGGCTTGGGTCCGTCTCCGGCCTTGAGAATCTTGTACTGCAGTCCGCTCGGCAGTGTGACCACGCCCTCTTTCCCTTTATTCTGAGCCAGAAAAGCACCGCCGTCTTTCCGATTCTTCTCTCCCAGCACCTTGTTTGCCTCCGCCTGCTTCTGATTGGCGGCCTGCTGTTTGGCCTGCATCTGCTTGGACAAGTCCACCAATGTGGAGTGAACTTCGTCGTCCGTCATGGCCGGTTTGCCGCCCGTCAGACCTTCTTTTAGCGCACGAGTAAGAACGGTGGGATCGACGTCAATCTGTGCCGTTTTGAGCTTGTTGGCCAGATCCGCGCCGATCGCGTAACTCACTTTGTCCTTCGGTGTTGTCAGCACCAGGGGAGCGTCGCTTTTCGCACCAGCTGCCGTTTTTGCGGCTCCTGCCGGCGCAGCCTTCTTGGGCGCGGTCTTGGTGGCTGAAGGAGCCGTCGTGGTTTGTGCCGAGCAAAAAAGAACACCGCCGGCAAGGAACCCCGCGAGCAGCATTCGCTGAGAGCGAAACATCGTATAGTTGGCCATTACCTTCTAATTCTACTGTCTCGCGCCATTTTTCGTATATGACACAAGAGTGCCCCACCCACCGTTACCGTGATCGGGAACGCCCAACTGTTCTTACCCTCCGCCCGGCATGCCCCCACTTGGCCTCCCTCTCCCGCTGCCCTACAATACTGCCTCATGGAAGCCGAGCCTCTGGTCGTGGAGCGCATGTTCCCCGAAGCCGGGGGCCAGGGTGTGCTTGTACTCAAGGGCCCGCTTACAGCCAACAACCTCTCTTCGTTTCAAAATGCAATCCGTCGAGAGAACACTCCCACCCTCATCCTCGATCTCACAGAAGTCCCCTATATCGACTCCTCCGGGCTCGGTTCCCTTGTCGGCGCTTATGTGTCAAGCCACAAGGCGGGACAGCAAATGGTTCTCACCGGCATTAACGACCGCGTGGCCAAGCTGTTCGAGATCACGCATGTCGAGCCGCTTTTCCTCACCTTCCGGAGTCTCGAAGATGCGCTCGAGGCACTCAGCAACTCCGGTCAGGCCTAGGGCCACGTAAGTCGTCGAGGTCGCTGGCCATTACCCGGTCAGTCGCGTCGTTCTGGATTCTGCCTGCTCTGTTCCTGGCGATGGCTTCCCTGCCTGGTGCTCCTGCGACGTCCATGCGCAAAGCTACTGTTCAGGTTGAAGTGCATCCCACGCCGGTTGCTTCCGCCGAAATGGCTCTTGAACCAGTCGAATTTGGAGAAGAAAAACCGGGGTTCGAACTCCTAATGTATTGAGGCGTTCACCCGGCGACAATCCGGGGCCGCGTGGAGCGTATTTGCTTGCCATGACGACCTCCTCCCCTGAAACCTCGCTATCGGGGTGTCTTCCCAGTGCTATCCTTCTGCCCCGGTTGTTGCACTCAATACGCTCGGCTGGCACGTAAACGGCCCGTGGTAAACTGTAGCTCCGCACGCCGGAGAGGTGGCAGAGTGGCCGAATGCGGCGGTTTGCTAAACCGTTGTACGGGCTAACACCTGTACCGAGGGTTCGAATCCCTCCCTCTCCGCCAGATCCTTCAAAACACTGCGTTTAGTCGTCCAGTCACCTTTAGCCAAAAGCCGTGCGGGCTCTGTTTGGAGAACAAAGCGGAGAACAATTCGTAGGTTTCTGGACGAAAATTCTTCGCTGCCGCCCGCGAAATAGCACTAGCAAATGCTCGCGCCCCGGTGCTCTTCCCGGCTGACCGCTTTCAATGTGTCGTGCCTTCTGGTTCCCAACTGGAACGTCAGCCAGACAGTATCCGTCAGGAATTCTAGACTCTCGTACCGACCTTTGGTTGCGAGTGCGAGCAGAAACGACATATCAACATGCCGCACGACTGTGTGGGCCTGCTCGATCCCTTCGGAGACGTAAACGTGCCGCCGATGCCGACTCGAAGGTGCCCCCAGCGGTTTTTTGAGGGGTTTCTCCGTGGCTGAAACTCGCGGCGACAATTTCGGACCCATCGCATAGGCTGGATTTCCTGCTCGCGTCAGCCCGACGGTTCACAAACGACTCCCATTCTTCGTGACTCGGCACACTCAAGGCACGCGACCTCGCAGCATAGGTCAACAGATTTGAACTTTTCGGCTGACAGTCAGCCGTTCGAAATTTGGGAACTTGCATTTTGAAAATGCCGGCGCGAGTTGGGACCCGTATAATCGCCCGAACCTCCGGCGTAATCTTGCGCCAGTGAGCAGATCACATCACAATTCAAACATGAGACAAGCTGTTCTCCGTGTCGCTGTCGTCCTGCTCCTCTGTTGTGGAGTGAGCGCTCAGGTCAAGATCGAGGGCGTATCAGAGCCTCCTGAGCTGAGCGGGGAAGCCAAGAAGGTCACGAAGCCTTCCGACGCGGACACCGAATTGTTTGAATTGATTGGGCACCTCAAGAATGAAGACGAAACAAAGTTCACTCTCCCGAAGTTGGACGACTTCATAACAAGGCACCCGGATTACTCCGACGCCTTATTTCTCAGGGCCTATTGCAAAGCCTGCATTCTGAATGACCACGGTTTCACATCGATCCAGAGCGATGTCGAAGCTGCCATGTCCCGTGTTGGTCAGGTCTACAACAGCACTGATTATTATTCCCTTCTCGCTAGGCTCGAATTCGCCAAAGCAAACTATGTAAAAGCCGTGGACTATCTCGACAAGGCCATGATGCGAGACGTGGACACGGCCAGCGGGATGTTTAACATCGAGGGTGTCAAACCGGCAAGGGATTCCAAGTTCTGCGAGTGGAATCTCACAGAATTGGATGCTCTGGTGGAACGGTTCCCAAAAGACTACCGGCCTTTGTTGTTTCGTGGCCTCTACTATGAATTCTTCACGACGTTCAAGGAAGACTACTACCCACCCGCAATGCAAAACTTTCAGAAGGCTGCCCTTCTAAAGCCTTCATCGCCACTGCCGCAGTATTTCATTGGGCAGCTCCACTCAAAGGCTTCATTCTGGACTAAGAAAGCGTGGGCTTCTGATGTGGGCCGAGATCAGCTAACTAGAAACGCGGCGCAGGCATACACGAAAGCAATCCAGCTAGACCCGAAGTTTCTTCCGGCTTACGAGCAGAGGGCCAGTGACTATTTGAATTTGAAACAATACCCGCAAGCCATTAGAGACTACGGAATCGTTCTCACGCTCGACCCGGACAATCACACAGCGTATGCCGATAGAGGGCTGGCGAAACTGGAAAGTGGGGAGAATTGGGGAGCGATATTCGACTTTGGCGATGCGATTCGACGCGAGAAGGAGGGTGCCTCATACTTGCCCGACTTGTACGAGCATCGGGCTGACGCTTACGTTCGGTTGGGCAAATACAGCGAAGCATTGTCAGACTACAACAAGGCGATTGAACTGAAGGTCGGTCAGATGACGATTTTGCTCAGCCTCAACCAGATTCGGGGTCTTTACCCTGAATATGATCACGTTTCTGACGAGGTGCTCCTGCATAAAATCCATAACTTGTTTTGGCCGAACATGGAATACGCAGGCTTTGCCAAGCAACTTGATGGGAATGGCAAGTGGGCAATCAGCTTGCTGAATGAACTGTACGAAAAACGGGGTGACGCATATTTGAGATCGGGCGATTTTAGGCGCGGGACTCTGGACTTCACTCGAATTTTCAAAGGTATTCCCACTTTTTCGGACTCCACGGATCGATGGCGAACGCTAGGTAGGACAGCGGATCAGGAAGACTACTTTCTGGATGTGAAGAGCACGGAGTTCCCTAAAGACGGCCCCGTTCGCATTTGGTTGAAGTTTGTGGGAAAGAAGGAAACGCAGGTAGTGGAGAACGAGTTGGACTGCAAGACGAGACGCATGAACAGGGCTTCCATCGCGACCTACGACTCCAATGGTACGGTTCTGACCAGCTCGGAAGTGAGTAGCGGATGGCAGCGGATCATTCCTGACACCATCGGCGAACAGCTTTATTACGGCGCTTGTGGCAATGCTCATTGAACCATATTTGATATAGCGGTGCAGACGTTGAGCCGACGCTCTTGTTGGGCGTGCAGCCGGTCATATGGCTGCTGCGGTCTATCGCGGCTTTGGCCTTCCACGACGCGGAACCTTCAGCGTAGCTCTATTGCGAGGAGGCGATAAGAGAGTCCGTGATTTCTTTGGTTCCTCCAATACCCAGTCATGTTCCGTCAACCCCCAGTTCGAGACTTGCCGAAAACGCTGTATCTGAGAGAGATCGGTATTAGCGACATACAGGGGCGTAGCGAGTATCACTCGCGCCTTCTTTGTTCCTATGAAATGGTCCAATCGCTCCACATATCCAGTCGCAATCACCTTGGCACCGAATTCGGTGGTTTGTGTCGGGGGACGCAGGTAGTACTGGGCAACGGCCATTGCGGTGAACACCTCGTTTTCCTCGGATCGTGGATCATCCCATACAGTCGGACGGTCTCCTTTTTGTAATCCTGACAAGAGCCACTTCACCAACGTTGGCGTGGAGGAACGAGACCAAGTACTTGTAGCTCCTTCATGACCTACGACGTGACATGACGATCCGCCCATTCCAACTAGAAGATCATTCTGAAACCCACCGAAGTAAACAAGCGCCGCTTCATCATCCGGGCGACTGTTGCAATCGTTATAGAAGCCCCATCTCATCGGAAAGGTGCCGTGAATAAAACTCTTGGGTTCGTCCAAGGTACCGAGTTGACCGCTCTCTTCCAGTCCTTCGACTACTTTTCTCAACATCGTGTCACGATCAGGATTTTGATCCCGCGCGGATGAACTTTTGAAGGAAGCGATTTTAAGGTTAAAACCCCACTCGAAAGTCTTTTTCCTGTTGCTTTCTTTGCAGGCTTGCTCGTACAGCATTCTGAGTTTGGATGCAGAGATATAGAGGTAGTATTTGTACCCATCAACTCTCTTGAACGCCATGGTTCTATCGCTCCAGCAATACCTCGTTCGCTTCTGCCAGCTCTTCTCCCGACGGGACAGCCTTAGAATGGAGGAACAAAATCCTCCATTGGTCGTCCTAGCTTTTGCAGGATTAACCTGATGAGTTCCTCAGGCGATTTCCGGCGAAGGTCAACGTAGACGATGTGCTTGTGCAGTCCCGGAATTTCTGTGTCATCAAATCGAGCCGGTAAGATGTATTCTTCCTTGGACTCAATAGCTTTCTCGAAGGCGCTTCGCCTTTCATGGGTCGGCCACACTTTTGCAGCGTAGTGCTTTGAGATAAACATCACACAGTAACGAGCAGAGCCGCTATAAACCTTATGAAGATGCTCGGTAAGATTCTTGCCCCAAAGTGATGATTCTTCGTAGTTGTCGTAGAACAATGACACGTCGTTATCCTTCAGAGTCTCCGCGACCTTCTCCACATATTCACGATCTTCCCCAGCGAATGAGAGCACGACTTCATAGGCTTCACCGACTTCTGCGCCGCTCGAAGTGACAATCTTATAAATGGTGCGCCCAGAAATCGTCGCAGCAGGTTTTGCGCTGAACCCATCATGCTGGAGGTACTTATTGAATAAAGTAGCAAGCGCCTCTATCCTCTCCGGCTCCCGAGCCACTATCGGACTCATACAGGTTTCAAGAAAGCGTACGAACTGTTCGTCAGGGACTTCATTTATGCCGAGCCTGTGGTAAAGAAGCTCTGACTCGTCCCAATCGTTATTGTTGACCATGTGCTGCCAGATGTCGCCGGAGGCGTTCTTAAAGCGGCTATCGCGTGATGGCATGGAGTCTAGCGGCCAAACTCTCTTCAGGAAGGAAACAAGATCGAGCTTGCCATAGAAGGGGTGTTCCTTATCTAACAGCAAGGCATCCACTATATCCGTTCGCGTGAACTCCGTGATTTTCCTTAACGGTGCCATGCAGTGAGCGCAGTCAAGTTATGGCGCAACATTATGAGTGCCAATGCGCCGGAGTTTCATTTGCCATCGCAGACGTCGGGGATGACCGTAGCCCAGCCTCGGCCAGCTTCCTCGAGAGTAACCAGCCCTCGTTGCAAGGGTTCTCGAAAGCGGACTCGTATACCTCCCCCATGAAAACGACAGACAGCACTGGTATCCCCTGATCTCCAATCCATCAACACCCAGTGTGGATCATCTTGCGGAGGTTCGTTCGGGCATCTTCCGAATAGCACTCTTACCGTTCGATTTTCATTTGACATAAGGCTAGGACTAGTTCTACATCGAAAACTCTGGGACACACATCGGAGACAGTATAATACTGAGTTCCCTGCAAACCCCACGAAAGGCCTTGGTCTCCTTTGGATTCGCGTTGCAGTATCAAGAGTGGCGTGCTCATACTTGCATTGCTGTACTTCGGCGTGTTCGGACGCTCGCAAGTTTCAAAACCAGAGCAACCCTCGCAGCACCCACATGCAGGAGAGATCGTCTCCAAGAAAAACGAAGGTCAAACAAGGGATAGTAAAAGCTCGCCAAATCCGACGACTATCGCGCCCCAAGAGGCAAGCACCACAGAACAACACCGCGAAGCAGAGCATAGCCAAGAGGCCATAGCCGTCGAGAGGCAGCTTGCCAAGTTCACCCTGTATCTGGTGCTAGTGGGATTTCTGCAATTCGCTATTCTAGCCGTTCAAGCAATTCTCTTCTGGCAGCAGAAGAGGATCATGTCGGAACACAAAATGAGTCTTGAGCAGTTGGCCTCAGCTGCGGGGGACAATGTTGGAGCGATTAAGGCTCAAGGCGTGATCATGGAACACCAACTCAGCGCAATGCAGGGCCAGTTAAACGCGATTGAGAGTCAAAACAGAACGATGGAGGAATCAGTTGCGGTCGCTAGAGAGAGTGCGAACATTGCGCAGCTCTCCGCTGAAGCCGGGATCGAAAAGGAACGGGCAAGGCTGAAAATAGTTGTAGAGAAGATTAATCCTCAAACAACGTTAAACGGGACGATTTGTCATGTTGAGAACTACGGTCTGTCACCCGCATTCATCAGCGACCTCAGAGTACGATTCGTATATTGTCTGCCTCGGGACATCACGTCCGATTACAGCATGTGCAGACAGGTTCTTTATTCCGAATCGATTCAGGCCCACGCCAGAACGAACTCAATGCTGATCCCTCTTGATCCGCCCGAGTTTATGATGACGGATGACAGCGTAATGAAAATCAAGAAAGAAGAAGCATTCTTCCACCTTTATGGTTTCGTGAAATACCGGGATGTTTTCAAGCGCAACCGAAAGGCTACCATCCATGTGCGGTGGACAATGCGCTGGGGAGGACAGGCTCCGGGAATGATTATGCAGTGGTGGGAGCCGGTTGGTGAACTGGCCGAGAACGCAGACGAATAGATCTTCCATCCACGCCATCCAGGCGATACGGAGGCGACTTTAGTCAAAGCGGAGAGAGTTGTCCGGGCTAAGATGGGACCGGCGACCGAGCGATCGGAGAAGACAATGTTGCCACGCCATCCCGGAACCGAAACTCCGCAAAGGCCTCAACAATTATGTTTTCAATCTTTCAATCGGAGGCCGCCGGAGGAGCGAATTCATCCGTCTTCAAGACCTCTACGTACTGAGCCGCGATGGAAGTGGGAGTAATTCCCTCGAATAGAACGCGATAAATTTTGGAAAACCCTTCCAAATAACGCTTTCCCAACTGAACTCGCGGTATTCGGTCTCCGAGACTGAGTCGACGTTGAGCCAACGGTTTCGATCGTTGCGAACGGCCTTCCTTCTTGGTACTCCAAACCAGTTCTGCCCCCAATTCCTCAATAACGCGACCTAACTCGTACCAATCCACGAACAGGAACACAGAAAACATGAGTTTGCCAATCAGGACGTCTCGAATCGTCTCGGGCTCCAACTGACGCAAGAACAGTGGGATGGCTTCCGGACAAATCAGGTTATCCTCCAACGGGACAGCTTCGAAGCGCTCATCCTCCCCGAACTGATCCTTGAACCATTGCAGTGTGCCTGAAGAAGTCTCGGCTAATTTGCTTTCGAAAGACTTGACCTTTTCCACAGGATCTTTCGATTGCTCGCATTCAACATATACCCATAAACACCTATCAACGCAGCGGAGGACCGGCACGCCGAGGGAAGCATCAATGACAGCTTGGAGTTCTAGATCGTAGCGCTTCAGAGGTGTCGTCGTATCCTGAACAGTCACGTGCGCTTGTTGTCGGGAGTCGAAGCCGCGATCGTTTTCGATGATGTCCATGACCTCGTTGTATCGCTGACGTTGCTTCACCACACGTTCCAACTGCTTGACTGCCTTGGGACCATATTTGTCAGCGAAGTCTGTGATTGCGCTCATCACGTCTGCCGAACTGCCTGGCACTTCCATCAGTTCGAAAATTCGGTCGTTCATCGTGCCAGCTTTGGCTTCGAAGAAACCGTTGAGCTTACCTGAGAAACTCCGACACACCAGATCTCCCAAATCAACACAGGTCGTTGCATCCGACCAGATCGCGATACTCTGAGGATCTGAATTGAAGTTGTCCAGAAACGGTCGAATGGCGGTTGGATTTGCGTCCGTCAATCGGGGCCGGTCTTTGCGATGGCATACTCTTCGAATTACATGGTCCTGCTCTCGCACTAGACTCCAGACGATTGCATCGTTAATGCGCCGCCAGAGGGCAATCGATCGTTCCAAGTACCACACAAAACCACCGGGCATCTTCTCGCGAGGAGCAGATGATAGTACTTTCTCGATCGCCAGAATCTCGTCCAATGAGCGGCTGTGCAGTCGCTTCCAGGTCGAATGCACTGCAGCGGTGAAGTCTTTACGATTTGCTTCGATCGCCTCCAACGATGCAAATCGTGGATCATGACCAGCTGGTTTGCGCAGCTGGCGAATGATTGCCGGCAATTCGTCCTGGATGTACGCCAATGGCCTCCTTTCCCTCGCGGTCGGCATGGCGTCCGTGCGGTCGGGATCTTTAAAGCGCTGGCTGCGATCAGTATGACGCGAGCGTTAACACTTGTTCAATGATCTCAGAACGGCACTGTGCTACAAAATTGACATGCGTTCTGGATTGGACCGACACGGGTTCATTCTGCTCCCAGAGTTGGAATCACAGATTTCAACGCTTGAACTCGCCCACCAAATAGGCACCGTGGTGAAGATTGAAAAACTCCTGCCGGCAAGTGGAATTCCAACCGTACAGACGCTAAGGCCACGGGAAATGGTGGAGGTGAAGCGGAACCAGTACAGCGGCAACTACGGACTGGACAGTTTTCCACTTCATACAGATTTGGCCCATTGGGTGCTTCCGCCGCGTTATTTTTTGCTGCGCTGCGCAGTTGGGGCGGAAGATGTCTACACAACCATTTTCCCGTTTGCACGCATTGTGGATTTACTTGGACGACCGGCGCTAGCGAAGGCAGTGTTTAGGGCAAGGCGGCGCGGATTCGGTTGTTCGGGGCTAGTGCGTGCCCTCTCACCT